>Ga0163223_100189_pt1 | contig 21410 bp, 20 predicted proteins | sample MSEWel2016_02_17_2_FD_113147 | JGI IMG/M metagenome (GOLD analysis project Ga0163223, IMG submission 113147) | Subsurface microbial communities from deep shales in West Virginia, USA - MSEEL Well Study Marcellus 5H_2016_02_17 ...
GCGACACCCTGGTCAATCTTTTTTCGTGCACCAAGACCTTTACTGCGGTCGCCGCCCTGCAACTGGTAGGCGAAGGCAAGCTGCAGCTGGACGAACCTGTCGCAGGTGTCTGGCCGGAGTTCGCCGCCAACGGCAAGCAGGCCATCACCTTGCGGCAGCTGCTTAGCCATCAAGCTGGGCTGCCTGCTATCCGACAGCCGCTGCCCCCAGAGGCGTTGTACGACTGGGAGGCGATGATCAAGGCTTTGGCGGCGGAGGCACCATGGTGGACGCCAGGTGACGGTCATGGATATGCCGCGATTACCTACGGCTGGCTGCTCGGCGAGCTGATCCGCCGCGCCGACGGTCGTGAGCCGGGCGAAGCGATCGTCGCGCGTACTGCCCGACCTTTGAAGCTGGATTTTCATCTAGGGCTGGCCGACGCCGAATTCGACCGTGTCGGTTACTTGACCAGGCAGAAGAACAATTTCGGCGATGCGGCAGCTCAGCGCATGCTCAAGACGTTAACGGGTGATCCGCAGTCGCTTACCGCCCGCGCGTTCACCAACCCGCCATCGATCATGAACAGTGCCAACAAGCCGGAGTGGCGCCGAATGGTTCAGCCCGCCGCTAACGGACACGGCAATGCTCGGGCGCTGGCCGGCTTTTATGACGGATTGCTGCGAGGTGAGCTGCTCGATTATGAGTTGTTGACCGAGATGACCCGCGAGCATTGCATTGGTGAAGACCGTACGCTACTGAGCCGTACTCGTTTCGGCTTGGGTTGCTGGCTGGATCAGCCGGATGTGGAGAACGCAACGTTCGGCGCGGGGCCCGGCGCGTTTGGCCATCCGGGTGCGGGTGGCTGTATCGGTTTCGCCGACCCGCAACGCGACTTGGCGTTCGGCTATGTCACCAATACGCTAGGTCCCTATGTCTTGATGGACCCACGTGCGCAGACCCTGGCTCGTACCGTGAACGCTTGTTTGGCTTGAACCGCTCGTCTGTTCGTCATGCCAGAGCTTTTCATAACAATGACCTGCGTCCACAATTTAAGACAAATCCTTGCTTAAGCTACGTGTAGATCCACACGCAACCTGTATTCGCCAACTCACCTCACGGAACCTGGCTCATGAACTTGCCGAAAAGCGCCTTCTTCATTCTCTGCATGGTCATTGGTGGCTGTAGCTCCAACAGCGAGAAACCAAAAGAGACGGTCGTTGTGCCGGAGACCGTTATCGATCATGCCTGGCTGGATGGCTACGAGCCGCGGCTACGCGATGCATTGAAGGACAGTCGCTTCGAACTCGAGCGGCGTGAGGGTGTGCTGGTGGTCACCGCGCCGGTCGATGCATCGTTCAATCCCGACCGTCCTGGTATGTTGTTGCCTGTAACGCTTGGTCCTCTGAGTCGCGTGGCCAAACTGGTCGAAGGCGATGAAAAAACTGCGGTCATCGTGCTTGGTCATGCCGACAGCACCGGATCGCTGGAAATCAATCGCGACATCAGCCGCCAGCGTGCCGGTGCCGTTGCGGCGATCTTTCGTCTCAGCGGCTTGAAGCACGACCGGCTGCGCATTCGAGGGCTGGGCTCGGATATGCCGCGCGCGTCCAACGAGAACGAGGAAGGCCGTGCTCTGAATCGTCGAGTCGAAATGGTGCTGGCACCTCAGCCGACGTTGCTGTCGTTGGTTGCCCAGTACAGTGAGGCGCCCGCCAAAGAGACCCAGGTTGCGGTTGCCGAGGTGACCAAGTCCAAATAACCAAGCCGCTAAGCGAATTCTTGTTTGGCCTTGTTGTGTTGAATCAAGCGGGACCCCATAGCAAATCGATAAACTTTGGCTTCGACTGTTTCCAGGATTCCGAGATGACCCAGACCTTGGCCGACATGCGACGCGACTACACGCGCGAAGGGCTCAGCGAAGCGAACGCGCCGGACGAACCTTTTGCACTCTTTCGCCAGTGGTTCGCTGACGCGGTGCAGACGGAGCAGTTGCCAGTCGAGCCGAACGCCATGACGCTGGCTACGGTCGATGCCGAAGGTCGCCCGCATTGCCGTGTGCTCTTGCTCAAGGCGCTGGATGATCAAGGCTTTACCTTCTTTACCAATTACGAAAGTGCCAAGGCCGAGCAGCTGGCGGCTCGTCCGTTTGCTGCAATGACCTTCTTCTGGCCTAGCCTGGAACGTCAGGTACGAATCGAGGGGCGGGTCGAGAAAGTTAGTGCTGCCGAGTCCGACGCCTATTACCAGGTGCGGCCGCTGGGGAGCCGCTTGGGGGCCTGGGCTTCACCGCAAAGTCGAGCGATTCGTGATCGGGCCGAGCTCGAGCGGCTGCTCGCCGAGACCGAGCAACGTTTTCTCGATCAGGCGCCTCATTGCCCCCCTCATTGGGGAGGTTACCGTTTGCTGCCGGAGCGGATGGAATTCTGGCAGGGGCGTCCCAGCCGTCTGCATGATCGTCTCAACTATCGGTGCGTCTCCAATAACTGGCAGCGCGAGCGTCTGGCGCCCTGATCGCTGTTACATTCGAGCATGACTGCCTCCACATGGCGGAGGCCGGTATAGCCGGCTCCACCATGAGTCATTCGGTATCGTAGCGCTCCATTTCTCGCTCCAGCCAAACCTGCAAATCCTTTCTTTTCACACCAGCGTCCTTCGCTGCCGCGAGCCGCTGCAACGCCCACTCTCGCTTTTTCGGATCGCTTCCCGCCAGGGATAACGCCAGGTCCCGGTCCGCCCAGCGCCTGAAGCGTACAAACAGCCAGGCATGAAAAACCAGTCCGGCGAGCGTGACAACGGTGATGATGAAGTAGTCCATGGGATAGTCTCGTGAAACAGCTTGAACAGCAGCTTACATGCGGGGCGGGATCGCCTCGGGTAAAGTAAGGTCTTAGTTCAGGAATGCTGAGTAAGGCCGAGACCGCTGCCAAGTGGCTGTTCGTAGCAGGCACCTGGTCGATGCGTTCGGGAATGCCAACCCGTTTCGAGGAGAGTACTCCATGCGCAACTCCATCTTTATTGCTTCGTTTACCGCCATAGCGCTAACCATCGGCGGTTGTACATCGAACCTCACCGGGGATTCCTATTCCCGCGACGAAGCACGAACGGTTCAGACCGTCCGTTACGGAACTATCGAATCACTACGTCCAGTCAAGCTCGAGGGCACCAAAACGCCTATCGGTAGCGGTGCGGGTGCCGTGGTGGGCGGTATTGCCGGCAGTGGCGTCGGCGGTGGCCGTGGCAGTGCGGTTGCAGCGGTGATCGGCGCGGTGGCTGGCGGCATGCTCGGCGCCGCGGCGGAGGAGGGCATCACCCGTGCGCAGGGGGTTGAAATCACGGTGCGGGAGGACGATGGGAACATGCGCGCCTATGTACAGGAAGTTGAGCCCAACCAAGTCTTCCGTGTCGGTCAGCGCGTACGCATCATGACGGTCAATGGCACGAGTCGTATCGCACCTTGAAATAGGCAAATCTGCTGTGGCTGAACGATCGCTGTCGCCGCGCACCTTGATTTTGCTATATGCATGCCGGCCTGAAGCTATGCGCGTTGCGCGGGCTATTAGCCCAAGCTGAGCAGCGTCTGGCTCGGTGTTGGGCTGCGCCTTTTGTTTTTCGAAATACTTGAGTCCATGACGTTGCTTCGACCGGTATGGATAATCGGCCCACACCGCCATGTCTCTTCGGGCTTAGATCCGTGACAGGGAACATAACTGCCGCGCGCATGCGCGGCTTAAGGGGTTTTTGCTCATGGCGCTTGCGCTGATAATCGCTCTGCCATTTTTAGGGATTTGCCTACCGCTACTGTTCGAACGTTTTGGTAGATCCGCCTGTGCGTTCGGTGCTGGGTTGGCTCCGTTGGCGGCTCTGGTTCTTCTGTTATCCAAACGTGCCGCTGTCTTTGGTGGCGAAATAGACGTACAGATGATGCCCTGGCTGCCAGAACTCGGGTTGAACCTGAGCCTGAGGCTCGACGGACTCGGCTTCTTGTTTGCGTTGCTGATTCTAGGCATTGGTCTGCTGGTCATCCTTTATGCGCGTTATTACCTATCCAAGCATGAGCCGATGGGGCGCTTTTATGGATTTTTCCTGCTTTTCTTGGGTGCGATGCTCGGCGTGGTGCTGGCTGAAAATCTGCTGCTGATGCTGATGTTCTGGGAGCTGACCAGCCTCTCGTCGTTTCTCCTGATCGGCTTCTGGAATCATCGGACCGAAGCCCGTCAGGGCGCGCGTATGGCGTTGGCGGTGACTGGCGGGGGCGGGTTGGCGCTGCTGGCTGGCATTCTGCTGATCGGTCATATCGTCGGTAGCTATGAGCTGACCACTGTATTGGCGTCGGGCGACCTGATTCGGGCGCACTCACTATATCCGCTGACGCTGATCCTGGTGCTGCTTGGGGTTTTCACCAAATCCGCACAGTTTCCGTTTCACTTCTGGTTACCGCAGGCAATGGCGGCACCGACACCGGTTTCGGCCTTTCTGCATTCGGCAACCATGGTCAAGGCTGGGGTGTTTCTGCTGGCGCGGCTTTATCCAGCACTTTCGGATTCGGAGTGGTGGTTCTATCTGGTCAGCTTGACCGGGCTGGCAACTCTGTTGATCGGCGCGGTCATGGCGCTGTTCCAGCACGACCTCAAAGGCTTGTTGGCTTACTCGACCATCAGCCACCTTGGGTTGATCACTTTGCTGTTCGGGCTTGATTCGCGGCTGGGTGCGGTGGCGGCAATCTTCCACATCATCAACCACGCCACCTTCAAGGCGTCGCTGTTCATGGCTGCCGGCATCATCGACCATGAAACCGGGACCCGCGACATGCGGCGCATCAACGGCATGCTGAAATACATGCCGCACACGGCGGCGCTGGCGATGATCGCCTCGCTGGCCATGGCCGGGGTGCCCTTGCTCAATGGATTCCTCAGCAAGGAAATGTTTTTCGCCGAAACCCTCGATCAGCATCTGCTGGGCAGCTTCTATTGGACGATTCCGGCACTGGCGACCCTGGCAAGTGCTTTTTCGGTGGCTTATTCGCTGCGCTTCGTGCATGACGTTTTCTTCAATGGCGAGCCGATCGATCTGCCCAAGTATCCTCCACACGAACCGGCTCGCTACATGAAGATTCCGGTGGAGATTCTGGTACTGCTCTGCCTACTGGTTGGAATGTTGCCGGCCTACACCGTAGCGCCGCTACTGGCGGCTGCGGTTGCCGGAAGCCTGAATGGCCCGGTCCCCGAATACAGTCTGTCGATCTGGCACGGTTTCAACCTGCCGCTGCTGATGAGCTTTGTCGCGCTGGCGGGTGGGTTGCTCATTTATTCGCTGCGCAAGTGGGCGTTCCGCTGGTACGAGGGGCTTCCTCGAGTGGATTCGCTGCAGGTCTTCACGCGCGTGATCAGCGATCTTGCCGGGAGCGCGCGTTGGTTAACCGAGCGCTTGGAAACTGGCTCATTGCAACGCTATCTGATGCTGGTTCTACTGAGTTCCCTGTTGCTAGTGGTGTACGCCCTGACGCCATTGAAAGCGTTGAGCGGTCCGGTTGCGCTCACTCCGCCGGACACAATCACTGTTTTTGGGATGCTGGTCCTCTGCCTGGCGTCGCTGCTGACGGTATTTTTCCACCGCCGGCGTCTGGTGGCGTTGATGGTGCTGAGCGTCGTCGGCCTGATGGTAGCGCTGGCGTTCGCCCGCTACTCGGCACCCGACCTGGCGCTGACACAGCTTTCGGTCGAAGTGGTGACCATTATCTTGTTGATCCTGGCGCTGTTCTTCATGCCTGACCGCACGCCCACAGAGTCGAGCAGCCTGCGCAGCTTCCGTGATCTGGTTCTGGCCGGCAGCTTCGGCACCATGATCGCCTTGCTCGCTTATGCAGTGTTAACGCGTCCTTACGACAGCATTGCATCGTTCTTCCTAGAAAACAGCGTTTCCGGCGGCGGTGGAACCAACGTGGTCAATGTCATTCTGGTCGACTTCCGCGGCTTCGATACCTTTGGCGAGATAGCGGTACTGGCCATCGCTGCGGTGGGCATCTATGGGTTGCTCTATGGGTTGCATCTGCCTCATCCGCTTCGGGATTACCATGGACGTTTATGGAGTACCGATAGTCATCCGATGGTTCTGGATACACTGTCACGTACGCTGCTCCCGATGGCCTTGCTGATTTCTGTTTTCATCTTCCTGCGTGGCCACAACCTGCCGGGTGGAGGCTTCATTGCCGGCCTGATCACCGCGGTCGCACTGATCCTGCAATACATTTCACACGGTGTTACCTGGGCACAGCAGCGGCAACCGTTCAGCTACCACGGTATCGCGGGACTGGGGGTTCTGATCGCCGGGCTAACCGGGCTGGGTAGTTGGTTGTTCGGACGGCCGTTCCTGACCTCGGCTTTCGGTCATTTCCATCTTCCGTTGATTGGTGAGTTCGAGCTGGCTACGGCCATGCTGTTCGACCTGGGCGTTTATCTGACGGTGGTAGGCGCGACTTTGTTGATTTTGTCCAACATCGGCCATGTCAGTCAGGATCAATCGTGCAAGGAGGTGCTCTGATGGAAGCTGTACTGGCGATAACGCTGGGAATCATGATGGCAAGTGGGGTGTACCTGCTGCTTCGCGCGCGAATATTTCCCGTGGTGATGGGGCTGACGCTAATTTCTTACGCGGTGAACCTGTTCATTTTCTCCATGGGTAGGCTTGCCACGGGCGTGCCGGCCGTAATAGGCAGAAGCGCCGAGTACGGTGATCCGCTTCCGCAGGCTCTGGTGCTAACCGCCATTGTCATCGGCTTCGCCATGACCGCATTCATTGTGGTGCTGTCACTGCGCGGCCTGGGTGAGTTGCGCACCGACCATGTGGATGGCAGGGAGCCGCGCGAATGAATCATGCGTTGATCCTCCCGATCTTGCTTCCGCTGTTCGTCGGTAGTTTGTTGCTGCTGACCCATAAGCAGGCGTTGCCCTTCAAACGTCTGGTGTCATTGTTGGCGACTTGGCTGCTGGTGCCGCTGGCCCTATGGCTGCTGCTACAGGCAAACACTGGCACTCTGTTCGTTTACCAACTGGGAGATTGGCTGCCGCCGTTCGGCATCATATTGCTGCTCGACCGTCTGAGCGCGCTGATGTTGCTGGTGACGGCGGTACTTGCCAGCTTCGCAGTGCTTTACGCGTCGCGCGGTGATGATGAGCGCGGGCCGAATTTCCACGCGTTGTTTCAGTTTCAGCTGGCCGGGATCAATGGTGCGTTTCTGACCGGCGATCTGTTCAACCTGTTCGTGTTCTTTGAAATTCTATTGATTTCATCTTATGCGCTGTTGTTGCACGGCAACGGCGCCAAGCGCGTACAGGCCGGTATTCACTATGTCGTTCTGAATCTGCTGGGCTCAGCACTGTTCCTGGTTGGCGTCAGCATGCTTTATGGGCTCACCGGGACGCTGAATATGGCCGATCTAGCCATCCGAGTCGGCGCGGCTGAATCTGCTGATGCACCTCTTCTCGCGGCGGCGGGTTATCTGCTACTCGTGGTATTCGCCCTTAAGGGTGCAATCCTGCCGCTGTACTTTTGGCTTCCGCGTGCTTACGCCTCAGCGACGGCACCGGTTGCGGCGCTGTTTGCGATCATGACCAAGCTCGGTCTCTATGCAATTGTCCGTGTATTCACGCTCATTTACGGCAGCGAAGCGGGCACCCTGAATAACATGGTGCTCGACTGGCTATGGCCATTGTCGATGCTCACGCTCGCAGCCGGCGTGCTGGGCGCGCTGGCAGCTCGTAACCTGCAGATACTCCTGTCTTATCTGGTGGTGGTTTCGGTGGGCACTCTGCTGGCAGGTGTTGCACTGGGCACTGAACAAGGGCTGAGCGCTGCGCTTTATTACCTGCTGCACAGCACATTGGTGACAGGCGGTCTGTTCTTGCTGGCGGATTTGATTGCTCGTCAGCGGGGCGAGATGGCGTCGGATCTGGCTTCGGCGCCAGCATTGAGGCAGCCTCTTATGCTGGGTGCGCTATTTTTTGCCGGCGCGATTTCAGTCGCGGGATTGCCACCGTTTTCCGGTTTTTTGGGCAAGGTGATGCTGCTGCAGGCGGTATCACCCGGTAGCGGTGCCTCGCTGCTTTGGTCGGTGGTGCTGATCGGTGGGTTGGGTATGGTGATAGCGCTGAGCCGCGCTGGAAGTCTGGTTTTCTGGAGATCGAGCGAGGCGGCAGTCGTGGCCGTGCCAGCTGATTCGCTGCGCATGCTTGCAACCTTCGGGCTGTTGCTGGGTAGTGTGCTGCTGGTTATTGCCGCGCAACCGATCCAGGCCTACGTCCAGGCCACAGCTGCCCAGCTGTTCGACCTTGGGCCTTATCTGCAGATTATTCAGGGAGCTGGTGCATGAAGAAGTCCCGCCTGTTGCCGAATCCTGCTCTTACATTGTTGCTGACCGCGCTATGGCTTTTGCTTAACAACACCTTGGGATTGGGTCATATCCTGCTGGGTCTCTTCCTCGGCTGGGCGATTCCGCTTCTGATTTCAGGTTTTCTGATCGAGGTGCCGCCTGTACGCAAGCCCCTCAGGCTCTGCCTATTCATGCTGAAAGTGTTCTATGACATCGTTATTGCCAATATGCATGTAGCCAAGCTGGTACTTGGGCCAAGGGAGAACTTGCAGCCCGCATTCATCGAGGTGCCGATGGCGATCGAAAACGACTTCGTACTGGCAATGTTGACGAGCATCATCTCGCTGACGCCCGGCACGGTGTCAGCCGGCCTTAGTGAGGACCACAAAGTATTGATTCTGCATGCGCTGGACGCACCCGATATCGAGGCGCTGGTCGCTGATGTGAAGAGCAGCTACGAGGCGCCGCTGCTGGAGATTTTTGAATGCTAGCCTATGTAATTCCGCTTTGTATGGGCCTGTTGGGTGTGGCGGCTTTGCTCAATGTCATTCGCCTGATCAAGGGGCCGGACATGCCCGATCGGGTACTGGCGCTGGATACGCTGTACATAAACGGCCTGGCGCTGATTGTGCTGTTCGGTATCTGGCTGGCTTCCGATCTGTTCTTCGAGGCCGCACTGCTGATTGCGGTGATGGGGTTCGTCAGTACCGTCGCGGTGGGCAAGCATTTGCTGCATGGCGACATCATCGATTGAGGGAAAGCGCATGCCATTCTGGATTGAGTTGCTGGTCAGCGCTTGCCTGATCATCGGAAGTATCTTTGCATTGATCGGTGCGATAGGCCTGTATCGTCTACCCGATTTCTATACGCGCCTGCATGGGCCGACCAAGGCCACGACGCTCGGCGTTGGCGGCATCGTCATCGCCTCGATGATTTTCTTCAGCAGCATGAACGACGGCCTGAGCCTGCATGAGTTGCTGATCATCATGTTTCTCTTCATTACCGCTCCGGTCAGCGCACACATACTGGCGAAGGCTGCCATGCAACAGAAGCTGAGCTGCACCGAGCGAACCCGTGGCAAGCCTTGGGACTGAAGGCGTTATACATTGAGCCCGGCCTCTGCGTAGGGTCTCGCTCTTTGCCGCGTGCTTGCTGCCGTCATTTACCCAAGCGGCACGTCAGATGACGATGCTGCTTGGGGAGGGCTGGTGCTCATTTTCCTGGGACAGCTGCTTGATCATCGCCTGTTGTAGCTGAACGCAAAGCTTCATATCCGATAGTGGCTGATTGTCTGCGTTGGTGACGAAGAAAACGTCCTCGACGCGCTCGCCGAGCGTGGCGATTTTGGCGTTTTGCACGGACAGATCGAAGTCCTGGAACAGCTGGCCGATACGCGCAAGCAGGCCGGGGCGGTCGGGCGCGATCACTTCGATAATGGTCTGCGGGCGTTGCATATCGTTATGGATGGTGACCTGCGGCGGAAATGCAAAATGCTTCAGCTGGCGAGGTACGCGCTTCTTAATGATCGTCAGGTAATCGTCCGGATTGCGCAGCGCATCGATCAGGCCTTGGCGGATTTCTTTGGTGCGCTTCGGGTCGTTGCCAATAGGTGTGCCATCGGCATCCAGCACGATGTAGGTGTCCAGGGTGAACTGGCTACTTGAGGTAATGATGCGGGCGTCGTGAATGTTCAGATTCAACTGATCCATAGCCGCTACGGTCACCGCGAAGAAGTCGTGTTGATCCGGTGCGTAAATGAAAATCTGCGTGCCGCCTTCAAACTCGCGCTGGGTGGTTTCCTTGATTAAAACCAGCGGACCGCCGTCGCTTGGATGCTCGATGATGGCTTCGGTATGCCAGGCGACATCGGTGGAGCTGTGGCGCATGAAGTAATCGTCGCCCAGCTGCGACCACAGCTGTTCTGCGTCGTCGGGATCGGTGCCGTTGCGCACCAGATTGTCGAGTGCGGCACGCTGGGTCTGGCGAATCTGCTCCTCGCGACCTAGTGGGTTTTCCAGGCCACGTTTGAGGGCTCGTTTGGTTTCGGTATATAGCTGGCGCAGCAGACTGGCGCGCCAGGAATTCCAGAGGGTCGGGTTGGTTGCGTTGATGTCCGCCACCGTCAGTACGTACAGGTAATCGAGGTGGGTCTCATCGCCGACCAGCTGGGCGAAATCATTGATGACCTGCGGGTTCGACAAGTCCTTGCGCTGAGCGGTGGTGGACATGACCAGATGGTTTTCTACCAGCCAGACTACCAAGCGTGTATCCCAGGCGGGAAGCTTGTGGCGCTCACAGAATGCCTGAGCGTCCACTGCGCCAAGTTCCGAATGGTCGCCGCCGCGGCCTTTGGCAATGTCGTGATAAAGCCCTGCGATGTAGATGAGTTCAGGCTTGGGCAGGCGCTCGACCAGCTTGCTGGCCAGCGGGTACTTCTCCGCCACGCCGGGCTTGCTGAGCTTGCGCAGGTATTTGATGACGTTGAGCGTGTGGGCATCGACCGTATAGATATGGAACAGGTCATGTTGCATCTGCCCGACGATATGGCCGAACTCGGGCAGATAACGCCCCAGGATGCCGTAGCGGTTCATTCGACGCAGGTTGCGGTGGATGCCTTCCTTGCACTTGAACAGCTCGACGAACAGGCTGGTGTTGCGAATGTCGCTGCGGAAATCGTCATCGATGAGGTGACGATGGTCACGCAACAGGCGAATGGTTTCGGCCCGAACACCTTGAATTTCAGGGTGCTGCGCCAGCAGTACGAAGATTTCGAGAATCGCGAAGGGCCTGCGTTGAAACACCGAGTCGTCAGTTACTTCGAGATAACCGTCGCGTACCAGAAAGCGGCTATTGAGCGGTACGGCATCACCGCTGTCGCCTTCCCAAAGAATAACTTCCGCAAAGTGCTGCCCCACCAGATCGCTGAGCTCGGAAATGCTCATGACGACGCGGTAGTACTTCTGCATGAAGCGTTCGATCGCCAGCTTGGCGTCGCTGTCCTTATAGCCGAGGAGGGCGGCGAGGCTGCGCTGATGGTCGAACAGCAGGCGATCCTCCGCGCGTCCAGCCAGCATGTGCAGCCCGTAACGGACACGCCAGATGAACTCCTGGCCTGAAACCAGCAATGCGAATTCACCTTCGGTCAAGAACCCCTGGTCGACGATCGCATTCAGGTTCAGGCTGCCGAACTGCCGGCGTGCGATCCACAGTATCGTCTGAATGTCGCGCAACCCGCCGGGTGAACCTTTGACGTTCGGCTCCAGGTTGTATTCGGTGTTGTTGTACTTGGAGTGGCGTGCCGCCTGCTCGTTACGCTTGGCGAGAAAGAATTCCTTGCTCGGCCACATTTCCGATGGGTTGGTGACCTTCAGCATGTTTTGCCGTAGGTGCTCGGGGCCGGCAATGGTGCGGCTTTCCATGAGATTGGTAATGACCGTCAGGTCCGCACGTGCCTCTTCGGCGCACTCCCGGACCGAGCGCACGCTCTGGCCGACCTCGAGTCCAATGTCCCAGAGCAGGGTCAGTAGGCCTTCGATGGAGTCGCGAAATTTCTCGTGACTGTTGTCTTCGAGCAGGATCAGTAAGTCGATATCGGAATAGGGGTGTAGCTCGCCGCGGCCATAGCCGCCAGCGGCAACCAATGCGATTTCAGCATCGCTGTTCCAGTCGAAGCGGCCCCAGGCGACTCTGAGGATCTGGTCTACGAACCATGCTCGGTCTTCGATCAGACGGCGGATATCACGGCCAGCCAGGAAGCGCGCATCAAGCACCTCCCGCGCATTTCGAATGGCCTTTTTGAAGGCGGCGATGGGGCTGGCCTTGAGCGCCAGTTCTGCTTGGAACTGGCTGCGGTCGAATAACTCTGGATCAACCTGAGGCATGCCGCCGCCCTCCGTCAAACATCAATACCGGTAAGCAATCATGGCGATGTGCGAGCTATGGTGTCATCGCTGCGCAGTGTGAAAATTTCATAGCCGTCAGCGGTGACCACGATCGTGTGTTCCCATTGAGCGGACAGCTTGCGGTCCTTGGTGATGGCTGTCCAGCCATCGCCGAGCAGGCGGGTTTCCGAACGGCCCTGATTGATCATGGGCTCGATCGTGAAGGTCATGCCTTCCTTAAGTTCAAGACCGGTTCCTGCACGGCCATAGTGAAGCACCTGGGGTTCCTCGTGAAAAACCTTGCCGATGCCATGACCACAGTATTCGCGGACCACAGAGAATCCGTTTTTCTCGGCGTGCTTTTGGATCACTTCGCCAATATCGCCTAGACGCGTGCCGGGACGGACGATCTCGATACCTTTATAGAGGCACTCTTGAGTCACCTTGCACAGGCGCTCGGCCCATTCCGGCGCTTTGCCGACGATGAACATCCTGCTGGTGTCGCCGTGGTAACCATCCTTAATGACCGTGATGTCGATATTAAGGATGTCGCCATCCTTCAACGGCTTGTCATTGGGAATGCCATGGCAGACCACGTGGTTGATAGAGGTGCAGATCGATTTGGGGAAGCCCTTGTAGTTGAGCGGAGCAGGTATGGCCTGCTGTACGTTAACGATATGGTCGTGACAGAGGCGATCCAGCTCGTCGGTGGTGACACCCGGCTTGACGTGCTCGCCGATCATCTCGAGCACCTCGGCGGCGAGCCGCCCGGCAATGCGCATCTTCTCGATATCTTCGGGCGTCTTGATGGTGACAGTCATGCAAACCTCATTGGCGCCGGGGAGCGCTGCGAAAAACGAAAGCGCAAATGATAAACCAAATGAATGAGGAGCTGATAAAAGCGCTGGAGGCTAGAGGGCTCAACGAACAGGGCGCTCGAGAATTCCGCCTAGCCTTCCAGACTGTCTTTGTGCTATAAAACGCGCCGCTCAACGGGGAGGCCCGTTGCGCTTAACCCCACACACGTGTCGACACGGTATCCTGGGTGCTCGCAAGAGTTGGATATCGGGACGCGTGGAGGCCTAACCCGACTTATCCGAGGAAGTATCATGACTCAAGTCACCATGCGCGACATGCTGAAGGCCGGTGTGCACTTCGGCCACCAGACCCGTTACTGGAACCCGAAAATGAACAAGTTCATCTTCGGTGCGCGCAACAAGATCCATATCATCAACCTCGAAAAAACCCTGCCGATGTTCAACGACGCGCTGCAGTTCGTTGAAAAGCTGGCTGCGGGTAAGAACAAGATTCTGTTCGTCGGCACCAAGCGTTCCGCTGGCAAGATCGTTCGCGAAGAAGCCGCTCGTTGTGGCTCGCCGTATGTCGATCATCGCTGGTTGGGCGGCATGCTGACCAACTACAAGACCATCCGTGCGTCGATCAAGCGTCTGCGCGAGCTGGAAGCCCAGTCTCAGGACGGCACTTTCGACAAGCTGACCAAGAAAGAAGCCCTGATGCGTACCCGTGATCTGGAAAAGCTGGATCGTAGCCTGGGTGGTATCAAGGACATGGGCGGTCTGCCGGACGCGATGTTCGTCGTTGACGTCGATCACGAGCGCATTGCCATTTCCGAAGCAAACAAGCTGGGCATTCCGGTCATCGGTATCGTCGATACCAACAGCAGCCCGGAAGGCGTCGACTACATCATTCCTGGTAATGACGATGCCATCCGTGCCGTGCAACTGTATCTGGGCTCCATGGCAGATGCTGTGCTGCGTGGCCGTCAGAATGGCGCCGGTGGTGCTGACGAGTTCGTCGAAGAAGCCGCCCCCGAGGCCGCTCAAGGCTGAGCGCGCGGTCGCATAGCTGATACCCGTTGAACAGAAAGGGGGCTATGCCCCCTTTTTGCCAATCACGAATTGATCGCCCGAGTTAGAGGGCATGATCGAAAATCGAATCGAGAGGATTTGCGAACATGGCAGAGATCACTGCAGCCCTGGTTAAAGAACTGCGCGAGCGCACTGGCCAAGGCATGATGGATTGCAAAAAGGCACTCACCGCAGCCGGCGGCGACATCGAGAAAGCCATCGACGACATGCGTGCCGCTGGTGCCATCAAGGCCGCCAAGAAGGCGGGCAACATCGCCGCTGAAGGTTCCATTGCGGTCAAAGTCGCCGATGACAACAAGCGTGCCGTAATTATCGAAGTTAACTCGCAGACCGACTTCCTGGCTCTGCAGGACGACTTTAAGAATTTCGTAAGCAACAGCGTCGAGAAGGCCTTCGCCGAGAAGATGGTCGATGCAGCTCCGCTGATTGCCGCTCAGGAAACTGATCGTGAGGCGCTGGTTGCCAAGTGCGGCGAGAACGTCAATATTCGCCGTCTGACCACTGTTGAAGCTGATCTGGTTGGTTCCTATCTGCATGGCCATCGCATCGGCGTTCTGGTAGCCCTGAAGGGTGGTAACGTCGAGTTGGCTAAAGAAATTGCCATGCACGTCGCGGCCAGCAACCCCCAGTTCCTGGATCCGTCGCAGGTTTCCGAAGAGGCCGTCGCGAAGGAAAAGGAAATTTTCCTGGCGCTGAACGAAGATAAGATCAAGGGCAAGCCCGCCGAAATCGTCGAGAAGATGGTTGCTGGTCGCATCAGCAAGTTCCTTGCTGAAGCCAGCCTGGTCGAGCAGGCCTTTGTCAAAGATCCTGACGTCAAGGTTGGCGAGCTGGCGAAGAAAGCCGGTGCAGAGATCGTTTCCTTCGTCCGTTACGAAGTGGGCGAAGGCATCGAGCGTGCTGAAGTCGACTTCGCTGCTGAAGTTGCGGCTCAGGTAGCTGCCACTAAGCAATAAGACGCTTCTGCTGTCCTCGAAGAGGCTGCCCGCTCACGCGCGCGGCCTCTTCGTCAGACTGGAGGGTGGAAATGTTTTCTGCCGCGCTATAGTCAGCGCTGGCACCAACCCGTCACTGCGCTGTCATAGCGCAGATATTTTCTGGCAGTAGAGCCAGCTTAGTCATACAAACGCCGCAGGAGAGACAACGCCAATGGCTCAGCAGATGAGTGCACGCAATCCTCGCTATAAACGCATTCTGCTCAAATTAAGCGGCGAAGCCCTGATGGGTTCGGAAGACTTCGGCATTGATCCCAAGGTGCTTGATCGCATGGCCTTGGAAGTCGGGCAATTGGTAGGTATCGGCGTAGAGGTGGGGCTGGTGATTGGCGGCGGGAACCTGTTCCGTGGCGCCGCCCTTTCGGCAGCCGGTATGGACCGCGTAACCGGCGATCACATGGGAATGCTGGCAACGGTGATGAATTCGCTGGCCATGCGCGACGCTCTGGAACGCTCGAACATTCCCGCCCTGGTCATGTCGTCGATTTCCATGGTCGGTGTGACCGATCATTACGATCGTCGCAAGGCGATGCGCCATCTCAAAAGCGGCGAAGTGGTGATCTTCTCGGCCGGCACCGGCAATCCTTTCTTCACCACTGATTCGGCCGCCTGTCTGCGCGCTATCGAGATCCATGCTGATGTGGTGCTCAAGGCTACCAAGGTTGACGGCGTTTACACCGCTGATCCTTTCAAGGATCCGAATGCCGAGAAATTCGAACAACTGACTTATGATGACGTGCTCGACCGCAAGCTGGGCGTCATGGACCTGACCGCCATCTGCCTATGCCGCGACCACAATATGCCGCTGCGAGTGTTCAACATGAACAAGCCCGGTGCCCTGCTCAATATCGTGCTCGGCGGCGCTGAAGGAACACTGATCGAGGAACAGAACCAATGATCAACGAGATCAAGCAAGACGCCCAGGAGCGTATGACGAAGACCCTGGAATCTCTGGGGCATGCATTCGCCAAGATCCGTACCGGCCGTGCTCACCCGAGCATCCTCGATAGCGTGATGGTGTCGTACTACGGCAGCGATACCCCGTTGCGTCAGGTTGCAAACGTGGTTGCCGAAGATTCCCGTACCCTGGCCCTGACCGTTTTCGACAAGAGCATGATTCAGGCCGTCGAGAAGGCCATCATGACCTCTGACCTGGGATTGAATCCCGCTACTGCCGGTACCACTATTCGTGTTCCGATGCCTGCGCTCACCGAGGAGACTCGCAAGGGTTATACCAAGCAGGCGCGTGCCGAAGCCGAGAACGCTCGTGTTGCGGTGCGTAATATTCGCCGCGATGCCATCGCGCAATTGAAGGATTTGCTGAAAGAAAAGGAAATCAGCGAAGACGAAGATCGGCGGGCTCAGGACGACGTTCAAAAGCTGACCGACAAGTATGTTGCGGAAATCGACAAGGCACTTGAAAGCAAGGAAAGCGACCTGATGGCCGTTTGATGGGCGGTACAGGACTTCGTCCGTATTGCTCGCGTCGGAGCGCGCGATCCGTCCAGGATCCCAGGCGCGAGGGGGATGTGCCCCAGGAATTGCCTTCGTCAGTTCCTCCCACTGTTCGCAACGTGATTGAGCGCAGGTAGAGTCGTTTCATGGAAAAGGTCAGGCAGATTGCCGGGCGGAATGTACCCCGTCATGTCGCAGTCATCATGGATGGCAATAATCGCTGGGCCAAGCGCCGTCTCTTGCCGGGCGTGGCGGGGCACAAGGCGGGTGTCGATGCGGTGCGAGCCGTCATCGAGGTCTGTGCAGAGGCGGGTGTCGAGGTGCTGACGCTATTCGCCTTCTCCAGCGAGAACTGGCAACGGCCGGCTGATGAGGTTGGTGCGTTGATGGAGCTGTTTCTGACTGCGCTGCGCCGAGAGGCGCGCAAGCTCAATGAGAACGGCATCAGCCTGCGAATCATCGGTGATCGCTCGCGCTTTCATCCTGAGTTGCAGACCGCAATGCTCGAGGCCGAAGAGATAACGGCTGGTGCCGGCCGTTTCGTTCTTCAGGTCGCAGCGAATTATGGCGGTCAGTGGGACATCCTGCAGGCGGCTCAACGGATGGCTCGTGAAGCACGGAGTGGTCGTCTAGATCCAGAGTCGGTTACTCCGGCGCTTTTCCAGAGTTATCTCGCCACCGGCGATATGCCGTTGCCGGACCTATGCATTCGCACCGGCGGTGAACGACGCATCAGCAATTTCCTGCTGTGGCAGGTGGCATACGCTGAGCTGTATTTCTCCGACCTGTTCTGGCCGGATTTCAAACACGATGCAATGCGCGCCGCTCTGGCCGATTTCGCCAAGCGGCAACGGCGTTTCGGTAAGACCGGCGATCAGGTCGAGACAGAGGTCCGTGCAGAATGTTGAAACAACGCATCATCACCGCCGCCATCCTCCTGCCGATCGCACTGATCGGCTTCTTTCTCCTCGACGGTCTCGCATTCGCGCTGTTCATTGGTGTCGTAGTGGTATTGGGTGGCTGGGAATGGGCGCGTCTGGCGGGGTTTTCCGGTCAGTTCACGAGAATCGGCTATGCGCTGGTCGTTGCCCTGCTGCTCGTTGCGCTGTACCAGCTGCCACCACTGACTCCTTGGTTGCTCTCGATTAGCGTCGTCTGGTGGCTGATCGCAACGGCATTGGTGCTTGGATATCCAGGCAGCCAGCGCCACTGGGGAGGGCGCATTGGCAGTCTCGTGATCGGTTTGTTGATTTTGCTTCCGGCTTGGCAGGCGCTCGTCGTGCTCAAGCAATGGCCGCAAGGAAATTGGCTGATCGTAGCGGTGATGGTGCTGGTTTGGGCGGCCGATATCGGCGCCTATTTTTCAGGCAAGACCTTTGGTCGGCGCAAACTGGCACCTCAGGTTAGTCCGGGTAAAAGTTGGGAAGGCTTGATTGGCGGGCTGGTCACGAGCCTGCTGATCACGCTCGGTGTCGGCTTGTATCAGGGCTGGTCGCCGCGGGAGCTGGTATTGGCGCTCCTCGGCGCTGCCCTGGTGGTTGTGATCTCCGTTGTGGGCGATCTGACCGAAAGCATGTTCAAACGTAGCTCCGGCATCAAAGATAGCAGCCAACTGCTGCCCGGACATGGTGGTGTGATGGATCGCATCGACAGTCTGACCGCGGCGGTACCGGTGTTTACCGTTTTGTTGTGGCTTGCTGGCTGGGGTGCTTGGTGAATCGACCCTTGCAGGTAACGGTGCTGGGGGCGACCGGTTCGATCGGCTTGAGCACTCTGGACGTCATCTCTCGTCATCCGGAGCGCTACAGAACGTTCGCATTGACTGCATTCAGTCGTGTCGCTGAACTGCGCGAGCTGTGCCGCATACATCGTCCACGTTATGCCGTGGTGGCTGACAGCGACAAAGGGCGCGAGCTGCAGAGTCAGCTCGACAGCGATGGTGTAAAGACTCGCGTGCTGGTCGGCGAGGGCGGGCTGAGCGAAGTTGCGGCGCATCCCGAGGTTGATGTGGTGATGGCCGCTATTGTCGGTGCGGCTGGCTTGCGTCCCACGCTCGCAGCCGTGCAGGCCAGCAAACGCGTGCTTTTGGCGAATAAGGAGGCGCTGGTAATGTCCGGCGCGCTGTTCATGCAGGCGCTTCGGGACAGCGAGGCCGTATTGCTGCCAATCGACAGCGAACATAACGCTATCTTCCAATGCCTGCCGGGCAACTATGCGCAAGGGCTCAGCAGCGTCGGGGTGCGGCGGATACTGCTAACCGCGTCCGGAGGACCGTTCCGCCAGCTACCGCTGGAACAGCTTTCAGCCGTGACCGCCGAGCAGGCATGTGCGCATCCGAACTGGTCCATGGGGCGCAAGATCTCCGTGGACTCGGCAAGCATGATGAACAAGGGGCTCGAACTCATCGAGGCGTGCTGGCTGTTCGACGCGCGTCCTGAGCAGGTCGAAGTGGTCATTCACCCGCAAAGCGTCATTCATTCTATGGTCGACTATATTGACGGCTCTGTGCTGGCGCAGCTCGGTAACCCTGATATGCGCACTCCAATAGCGCACTCGCTGGCCTGGCCGGAGCGAATCGACTCAGGTGTTTCAGCGCTGGACCTGTTGCAGACAGGAAGTTTGAACTTCGAAGCTCCAGACCTGCAGCGGTTCCCATGCCTTCGCATTGCTCGGCAGGCCGCTCAGGACGGCGGGACGGCGCCGGCGATGCTCAATGCCGCGAACGAGGTGGCGGTGGATGCGTTCCTCGAGGGTCGCATTCGCTTCACTGAAATCGCGAGTATCATCGAGGCCGTACTCGACCAGGAAGCATCGGTTCCGGCTCGCTGCTTGGCAGATGTGCTTGCCGCCGATGCGCAGGCTCGCACATTGGCTTCGCGCTGGTTGCGTAATCGCGATCGCTAGTGGCTGAACCCGTGCCGGCAGTGGCGACGCGCGGAATTGATTTCACCGGAGTCGGTGGCTTCTAACAGGCCTTTCGAGGCAGAGGAAAATATGGGCGCGCTGTACATGATCATCGGCACCCTAGTGGCGCTGGGTGTGCTGGTAACCTTTCACGAGTACGGACATTTCTGGGTCGCGCGTCGTTGCGGCGTCAAAGTTCTGCGTTTTTCGGTAGGCTTCGGTCGTCCATTGGTGCGTTGGCACGATCGCCAGGGCACCGAGTTCGTCATAGCGGCGATTCCGCTCGGCGGCTATGTGAAGATGCTCGATGAGCGTGAAGGCGATGTCCCGCCTGCATTGCTGAATCAGACGTTCAACCGCAAGTCAGTGAAACAACGCTTCGCCATCGTCTCGGCCGGGCCGTTGGCGAACTTCCTCCTTGCGCTGGTGTTTTTCTGGGCGCTGGCAATGCTTGGAACCGAGCAGATTCGACCGGTAATCGGTGCTGTCGAAGCGGGCAGCCTCGCCGAGCGCGCCGGACTGATGGCCGGGCATGAAATCGTAGAGGTCAACGGCAAATCTACCTCGGGCTGGTCAGAGGTGAATCTTCAACTGATCAGGCGGCTGGGCGAAAGCGGCTCGCTCGAATTGCTTGTGCGCGATAGTGATAGCAGTCAGTCGCAGCGACTGCAGTTGGAGTTGAAAGATTGGCTGAAAGGCGCCGAGGAACCGGACCCGATCGGTTCGCTGGGTATACGCCCCTGGCGTCCGGAAATCGCCCCGGTAGTCGCTCAACTCGATCCACAAGGACCTGCTCAGGCAGCCGGCGTGCGTCTCGGCGATCGGCTGCTCAGCCTCGATGGCGAGGCGCTTAACGAATGGCAGGACGTGATCGATCGTGTCAAGCCGCTGTACGGTCAGGCCGTTCAACTCGAAATCGAACGCGATGGGCAGCGGTTGGAGCTGCCTCTAACGTTAGCCGAGCGGGGTGAAGACGGTAGCCGTCGTGGGTATCTTGGTGCTGGAGTCGCAGCCGGTGAGTGGCCGGCGGAAATGCTGCGAAACGTCAGTTACGGGCCGCTCGAAGCGGTAGTCGAAGGGCTCCGTCGGACCTGGACAATGAGCGTTCTGACGCTCGATTCTTTGAAAAAAATGCTCTTCGGGGAGCTCTCGGTAAAAAACTTGAGCGGCCCGATAACCATTGCTAAAGTGGCGGGCGCTTCTGCACAGTCGGGCGTGGGCGACTTTCTGAACTTCCTCGCCTACCTGAGTATTAGCCTTGGGGTACTCAATCTATTGCCTATCCCGGTCCTGGATGGTGGGCATTTGCTCTTCTATCTGGTTGAGTGGGTCCGTGGACGTCCCTTGTCGGACAGGGTCCAGGGCTGGGGAGTACAGATCGGTATCAGCCTGGTTGTTGGGGTGATGCTGCTTGCGCTGGTCAACGACCTTGGCCGCCTTTAATTGCCATATACCTTGATGTCGCCGCGCAAAGCGCAGGTTCAATTATCAGGTTTGAAAAGAAAGGACTTCATGAAACGTCTGCTGCTACCTGCGGTTATTTCCGCACTGATGATTGCCGAAGTTCACGCCGAGTCCTTCACCATCTCCGATATACGTGTCAATGGCCTGCAACGCGTCTCCGCAGGCAGTGTCTTTGGTGCGTTGCCGTTGAATGTCGGTCAGGCTGCCGATGACAGTCGTCTGGTAGATGCAACCCGCGCGCTGTTCCGTACCGGCTTCTTCGAGGATATCCAGCTTGGTCGCGAAGGCGATGTGCTGGTAATCAATGTGGTCGAGCGACCATCGATTTCCGGTATCGAAATCGACGGCAACAAGGCCATCAAAACCGAAGATCTGCTTTCCGGTTTGCAGCAGTCGGGCCTCGCCGAGGGTGAGATCTTTCAGCGCGCGACGCTCGAAGGCGTACGCAACGAGTTGCAACGCCAATACGTTGCAC
>Ga0163223_100192_pt1 | contig 21329 bp, 20 predicted proteins | sample MSEWel2016_02_17_2_FD_113147 | JGI IMG/M metagenome (GOLD analysis project Ga0163223, IMG submission 113147) | Subsurface microbial communities from deep shales in West Virginia, USA - MSEEL Well Study Marcellus 5H_2016_02_17 ...
ATTTTTATACATTTGTCAAGGGTTTTATGCAAAAAATATACGAAAATATTGAGGTGTAACAATAAATGAGAATATAAAAAAAGAGCGTAAACTCGGTTGTTTAAGAGTTTCCGAGACCGCTCAATAATAAAAATGAGGTGATTTAAGCAAAGATGGATCAGATTAGTATACCAAACCATTTGGCAATTATTGTTGATGGCAACAGGCGATGGGCAAAAAAACATAACATGCCTGCATTTATGGGACATAAGCATGGTTTTGAACGCTTGGAAAAAGTGATTGACTATGCTGTAAAGATAGGTATTCCGTATGTCAGTCTCTTTGTATTTTCAACTGAAAATTTCAAAAGAGACACGAAAGAAGTTGATTATCTGATGGAGCTCTTTTGCAATAATTTTTCTAAAATGGCTGTAGAAATGGAAGAAAAAAATATAAAGGCCGTTTTTTCCGGCAGAAGAACTGGACTTATTCCCTCAGTAATAAACGCCATGGATTATTTATCCACGGAAACACAAAATTGTACAGGAACGACCGTTAATTTCTGCCTTAACTACGGCGGAAAAGCAGAAATTGTCGATGCCTGCAAAACCATTGCAACAGAAATAAAAAATCAGGATTTATGCATACAAGATATCGATGAAATGACATTTTCACGATACCTATATACTGATTTCCCGCCGGTAGATTTGATGGTCCGCACAAGTGGAGAAGTCCGTATCAGCAATTTTATGTTGTGGCAGCTTGCTTATTCAGAACTGTATTTTACCGACGTACTTTTTCCCGATTTTGATGAGGATTGTTTTAACCAAGCACTCAAATCTTATCAATGCCGCTGCCGTCGTTTTGGCGGAAATTCTTTCAAACGAGGGGAGGAATGTGTTTAATAAATAGCTATGATCAGTTGCATTTTTAAATCTGAAAGGAGAGATTAGTTCTGAAAAAAGAAACATGTGCCGGTTTTCTGCACAGGAATACCAGCGCTAAAAATCAAATCAGACTGATGGTGAAATTAAAATGACAAGGGATGGGGTTAAGGCAAACGATGTGGGCTTAGTATTAGAGGGCGGAGCGCTAAGGGGGATATTTACGGCCGGGGTCTTGGACTATTTTATGGAACAAGGGCTGAAATTCCCCTATGTAGTTGGGGTATCTGCGGGAGCCTGCAACTTACTGGGATATGCCGCGCAGCAGATTGGATATACAAAAAACTGCATGATTCAAAGAGAGGCTAAAAATCAGTATTTTGGTGTAAAGCAACTGATACATTCCAAAACCATAGTTAATTTGGATCGCATTTTTTATGAGTATCCTTACAATCAGCTTCCTTTTAATTTTGGGGCATTTTTCAATTCCGGCATTCAAACGGAATTTGTAGTTACAAATTGCTCTACCGGAAAGGCGGAATATCTTTTTGAAAACAATGACGAACATCGGCTTGGCACTTTGGGCAAAGCCTCCGCCAGTGTACCGCTGTTTTCCAAAATGGTGGAACTGGATAAGCAAAAATACCTGGATGGGGGGTTAACAGACTCTATACCCATTGAACGCGCAATTACACAGGGCTTTTTAAAAAACGTGGTTATTTTAACCCGTAATCGCGGAAATACCCCGGAAATGAATTCCTACCAACGTATATTGTATCAGACGTTTTATAAGGATTTTCCGCAGTTAGTTGAAGCGATATTAAAACGGCCGGCAATGTATAAAAGCAAGCTTGCATTATTAGATTGTCTTCAAGAAGACGGAAAAGTATTTGTAATACGACCTAAGTTTCCCGAAATCAAGAGGTTTGAAACAGACCCTGACGCACTGGAAGCATATTATCAACACGGCTTACAGGTTGCAAAATCATGCTGGAAAGAACTGCAAGCCTATTTGTCACATTCCACACCAAATTCACAATTAAGTGGAATTTAATATGGCGGGAATGTGAAAGTACATTTTGTAAAGGAGAAATTAAGATGAATTTCAATGATAAGGCAAAGGCATTTGGTTTTGATCAAGCAATAAAATATTTGGAAAAAGATCCGGAAACTAACATCTCTAAACTTGCAGGGCTGGTGGATCGTTTCCTTCCGAAAGAGGAATTTGCCCCTCAGCGGAAGGCCGTCATGTCAGCAATTGAAAAAAAGAATAATTGGTATCAACTGATTATGAAAATGTATGAGCTGGATGCCGGTGCGAGAATTACTTTTTTTCGCAATTTTATTCTGAATGAGAATTTTTTCGGGTGGCCGGAACAGGAGAAAAACCGTGAAAAATATGGCTGTAATATTCCCTGGGCGATCCTATTGGATCCTACTTCTGCATGTAATTTAAAATGCACCGGATGCTGGGCGGCTGAATATGGGCATAAACTTAATCTGTCTTTTGAGGATATAGATTCGATTATTAAGCAGGGCAAGGCATTGGGTACATATCTCTATATTTATACCGGGGGCGAACCTTTGGTTAGGAAACAAGATTTAATTCGCTTATGCGAAAAGCACTCTGACTGTATGTTTTTGTGCTTTACAAACTCAACGCTCATTGACGAGGCTTTTTGCAAGGAACTCCTGAGAGTCAAAAACTTTATCCCCTCAATCAGCTTAGAGGGCTTTGAGGAAGCGAATGACAGCCGACGTGGAGAAGGGGCTTACGCTAAGGCAATGCATGCCATGCAGCTGCTCAAAGAACACAAGCTGCCGTTTGGAGTTTCCGTTTGCTATACCAGTGTCAACTGGAATGATGTTACCAGTGAAGCGTTCTATGACAAGATCATAGATATGGGTGCTCTTTTCGTATGGTTTTTCCATTATATGCCGGTCGGAAAAGGTGCTGTTCCTGAACTGATGGTTACACCTGAGCAGAGAGTTGAAGTGGTTACTCGTATCCGGGCATTCCGCAGCACAAAGTCGATCTTTGCAATGGATTTTCAACACGATGCGGAGTATGTCGGCGGCTGCGTTGCAGGCGGACGGCGTTACCTTCATATTAATGCGGCGGGAGATGTTGACCCCTGTGTGTTTATCCATTACTCCAATGCGAATATTCACGATGTTACTTTGCTGGAAGCCTTGCAGTCTCCTATTTTTATGGCTTATCACGACGGACAGCCCTTCAACGACAATATGCTCCGCCCGTGCCCGATGCTGGAAAACCCTGAGATTTTACCTGAGATGGTTCGAAAGACGGGAGCGCACTCAACCGATCCTCAATCTCCGGAAAGTGCAGATGAACTGTGCGCACGCACGCAAGCCTACGCTGAGCGCTGGGCACCGGCTGCGGATCAGCTTTGGAGCGGTTGCACTTCCTGCGAAGGCTGCTCGAAAGAGCGTGTGGGGGCGGAAAGGAGTTAGTGATATGCCCTACCAGATCATCACGGATGCGACGGCCGATATGGACTGGAGTCTGTGGGACGTATGCGTAATTCCAATGGAAGTGCGTCTGGGGCAGCTTACCTATCTTTATGGGCCAAATGGTACAATTAGCATCGATGATTTTTATAAAGAGCAGCAAGCCGGAGCGGAAACCAGTACGTCGCAGATATCTCCTTTTGAATTTAACAGGGTCTTTGAACGATATTTGTCACAGGGGAAGGATATTTTATATTTGGGGTTTTCCTCCGGTATGTCCGGAACATTTCAGAATGCCAGCTTAACTGCCAGCGAATTAATGGAGCGGTATCCACACAGGCAAATCGTTTGTGTGGATACGCTGGCAGCCTCCGTGATGGAAGGATATCTGGTATATGAGGCTGCCAGAAAAAAGGCAGAGGAAACTCCTTTGGAAGAACTTGCGGCTTGGGTAAAAGCATTGCGCAAGCAAACCTGTTGCCGGTTTATAGTAGACGATTTGAACACACTGAAACGAGGAGGCCGTATCTCGTCGGCTACCGCTTTAGTAGGTACGGCTCTTCAGATCAAACCAATTTTGGATATAAATGAAGCTGGTTGTCTGCAAATGATTGATAAAAAGCGCGGGAGAAAAAAATCAATCAACGACTTATTAAACTACTATCATACCAGACGCAAGGAATCTACCGATGGAGTTGTTGTTATTGGCCATGGGAATTGCCTGAAGGATGCCCAAACACTCAGAGAAGCGATACAAGAGCAATATTCAGATGCAAAGGTTATCATCACTCCTGTTGGTCCCATAATAGGAGCGCATACAGGAGCGGGGATGTTATCGATTGCCTTTTGCTAATCGAAAGGCTGAAGACTTTTCTAATTATTTGAGCAAATTTACAGCTAAATAATCTCCCTGTCCCGCTGTCTGCCCCGATTCGGCGGATGGCGGGATGCTTTTAGATTCAGCCAAGAAAGGATGCCGAAATCCATGTATAACGATCTATTAACGATTGGCCCCATTACACTCCATGGTTATGGCTTGATGATAGCAATAGGTATTATCTGTGCTTTGTTAATGTTTGAAAAACGTGCAAAGGTCAGAAAACTCGATTCCAATACAGCATATCGATTAAGCTTGATTTCTGTGCTCTCTGGTTTTATCGGCGCAAAACTGCTTTACTGCATAATAGAGTTTAAGGTGATAATAGATAATCCATGGCAAGCAATATCTGGAAGCGGCTTTGTTGTCTATGGAGGGATCATCAGCGGTATATTAGCAGCAATAATATATTGCAAATTGAAGCGCGTCAGTTTCTTCTCATATTTTGATTTAGCGGTGCCGTCAATTGCCCTTGCGCAGGGGTTTGGCAGAATCGGTTGTTTTTTAGCAGGGTGCTGTTATGGCCGAGAGACAAATAGTACTTTTGGCATCGTGTTTGGACACTCAGCCATTGCGCCAAACGGGGTTAAATTAATTCCCACCCAACTATTATCCAGCGCAGGTGATTTCATGCTTGCTGCGATATTGCTGTTGTATGCTCGAAAAGAGCGAAAGCAAGGTCGCGTTGGAGCATTATATCTCATCCTATACAGCATCGGAAGATTTGTAATAGAATTTTTCAGGAACGATGATAGGGGATATATGGGGGTTTTATCAACATCTCAATTTTTATCACTGATCGTTTTGGCTTTTGCAATCTTGATGCTTTACATGAGTAATAAAACGAATAGGTATGAACTCTAAACATAAGCCTTTGTATAAAAGGAGAATGTATAAATGACAATAGATCAAAGAAAAAATTTTATTATCAATATGATGTATTTCGCTTTAATTGCAGGGATTGTATATATTTTTATCAAGCATGTTCTGATTTTAGTGATGCCATTTATTATCGGGTTTTTAGTAGCGCTGGTATTAAAGCCAATTATAAATTTTATATCCAATAAATTTCATGTTCCAAATAAAATTGCCGCAGTCGCCTTGGTTTTGTTATCCTATGCCGGGGTAAGCTCGCTGGTATCGTGGATAGGCATGCGTTTCGTTATTTTGATAAAGAACAGTATTGTTAGACTTCCGGAAACATATGCAATTCAAATTGAACCTGCAATTCGTGACATCTTTGACAATGTTGAAAAAGCCTCCGCCAAACTTGATCCTATGATGGTTCAAGTGATTCAAGATATTGCTGCTTCTGTATCGCAATCAACAGGTTCTGTCATTACCCAAATTTCCTCAACTGTAATTGATTTTCTTTCTTCCTCCGTATCATTTTTACCGGGTTTATTTTTAGGAATTATATTTGCGGTGATTTCATCTTTGTTTTTTGCCATTGATTATAATAAGATCACTGCTTATCTATCAAGTCGGCTGCCGTCCAAAAATCCTGGCCTTTTCACTGAAATCAAAACAATGGCTACCGGTATCGGCTTTAAGTATGTGAAAGCATATGCGATATTAATGGCGGTTACATTTGCTGAGCTTGCCATTGGCCTGCTTCTCCTGGGAGTGGACGGGGCAATTGAGGTTGCCGCGCTGATTGCTGTGATCGACTTTCTCCCAGTGCTTGGCACAGGCGGAGTTGTTATCCCGTGGATTTTTATTGAGCTTATTCAGGGTAAATTTCCGTTTGCGTTGGGACTAACGGCATTATACCTTCTCATAACGGTTGTCCGTAATATATTAGAACCCAAACTGATCGGAGAGCAGTTAGGACTGCATCCCCTTATTATGCTCATCAGTATGTATGTTGGGGTCAAAATCTTTGGATTCGCAGGACTTATCGCTCTGCCTGTTACCATTGTTGTTATAAAGTACCTTTACGATAATGATAAAATTCACATTTTTAAACAGGAGAAAAACCTGTGAATACACTATGTCCAGCTATGAAAGAGCATTGAGGCTCCAGATTTGATCAGTAATTTGAAAATGAACTGAGATAGCCCCTTTCATAACCGCTGTACTATAAAAAGAATTTCTTCAAGGGAGGACTCAGAAGATAATATGCTGGACTTTATTGCTATGCCAATGGGATTTATTTTAAAATTCATATATGATAGCTTAGCCTTTCAAAATTATGGAATTGCAATTGTGCTCTTTACTGTAGTTGTAAAGACACTGTTACTTCCCATGACGATCAAGCAGGTACAATCAACTTCAAAAATAAGTGAGCTTCAGCCGCAGGTGCAGGAAATACAAAAGAAGTACAGCGCTGACAAAGAAAAGCAAAGTGCAGAAATGATGAAGTTGTACCAGGAAAACAAAGTAAATCCAGCAGGAGGATGTCTTCCCCTTTTGATACAGATGCCGATTTTGTTTTCTCTGTATTATGTAATTTCTCAGCCTTTAAAGTATATGGTGGGAAAATCTCCTGAGATTATTGCACAGCTTTATTCGCTGATTCCATCTGGTGGTGGAAATATTGAAATATGAAAGATCTGAGCATCATTACTTATTTTAGCAGCCATCCGGAGCAGCTTTCACAAGTATCTAACCTGTTAAAACCAGAGGATCTGCTGAATATGAACTTCTTAGGAATTAATCTAGGCGCAGTGCCCAGTTGGAATCCTGTTAATTATATTTCCTCCGGCACAGATATACATAGATACTTGCTGCTATTGATCCCGATATTGTCGGGACTTACATCCTATATTTCTATGAAATACTCTATGAAGGACACTTTGAAGGCAAGCGAAACTGAGATGCAAGCTTCTATACAGAATAACATGGCTTTGCTATCCCCCATTATGAGTGGAGTAATCGCTTTTACAGTTCCGGCAGGGCTGGGATTGTATTGGATCATCGGTAATATCTATCAGCTTCTACAGCAGGTATTTATAAATATTTTTGTACTAAAGAAATTCAGCAAAAACAATTGCGACAAACTGAATTAAAAGATTAGTGTATGAAACTTTTGTATAATCCTAGAGTGTTTATTTTTGGAATTTAGTAGTAAAAAATACGACAACCCTTGAAGAAAACAGGGAATTCGATTCTGTTTTTATATTTTATTGGTTTTATACAATAATAGATAATAAATTGTAAAAAATAGAAACTATTAATGAATAATATACAAATACGACATTGCCAAGGGGTCAAAACAATAATTTAGGAGAAATGAAGCATGAACATTGTAGATTATGCAGAATCGCAAATGGAGAACTTTGAAACCAAGATATTCAATCTAGTGGATAGCTTGGTTTTATCTCAATTCGTGTATATTCATTTTAATGATGTTGTGCCGGGTCTTTCGGATAATCAAGAGCCAGTGCTGATTGGAGAATTGCTGAAAGCAGAGCATATTCCGCATATGCTCCATAATGTTCGAGATCCAAAAAGCAACCACAGGCTTTTGCTTGCGCTTGGAATGAGTCCAAGGTTTCGGGATATTCGGATGTGCTGCTATTCAGACAGCTTAAATGTAACAGAACAAAAGCAATTTGCTGCTGTCACCTATCTGATTGATGATGAAACCGCCTATGTAGCCTATCGGGGTACGGACTCGTCTATCGTAGGATGGAAAGAAGATTTTAATATGGCGTTTATTTCTCCCGTACCTGCGCAGCAGGAGGGGGTTTGCTATTTGAACGCGGTGGCTGAGAGGTTTGCCCATGTGTTAATGGTGGGAGGTCATTCTAAGGGAGGAAATATTGCGGTTTATTCTTCCATGGGGTGTCACCCAACCATTCAAGATCGTATCGTCAGTATTTACAGTCACGATGGTCCCGGCTTTAGAGATGAAATATTTACAAGTGAAAAATATGCAAGGATTAAAACAAAGATACACAAAACATTGCCTCAATCATCTTTGGTAGGAATGCTTTTACAGCATCAGGAGGACTATACTGTGGTTGAGAGCAAGCAATTTTGGTTTATGCAGCACGATCCTTTTTCGTGGGTGGTGAATCAAGGTGATTTTCAATATACACAAGGCATCACTGGAGGAGCAGAGCATATCAATACGGTTATTAATCAGTGGCTCACTTCATTGGATGATGAAAAACGAGAGTTATTTGTAACAACGCTTTATAGTGTAATAGAATCTATCGGGGTTGTGAATTTCAGTGATTTTACAGAGGATTGGTACAAAAAAGCAGTTGCAGCTACGGGAACTGCAAGGGGTATCGACGCAGAAACCAAGCGTTTTGTTTTTGAGACCATCAAATCACTTCTTGCATTGTATGTAAAGAATTTACGTTTCCCTTTAAGGTAAACAAGAAGATCGCTGATTACATGGTTTGGCAATGTGTAGCTGAAAATGATAGAGCCAGTCTACAAGAATGGTGCCACTTTCGTAAAACCTTTGGCGGCTTTGTAGTATTGTAATATTTTATATATTGATAGGAGATGATCAGATGATATTTAATACCAGAGCTGCACTACTGGATGCAATTGTTTTGGCAGTTGTTTCTAAAAATAGTGAAGGCAACTATGGTTACAAAATAGGCCGGGATGTCCGAGAAGCAATCAATATATCTGAATCCACATTATATCCAGTGTTAAGGCGTCTGGAAAAGGATGGCTGTCTTGACGTTTATAATATGGAATGTGAAGGTAGAAATAGGCGTTACTATAAAGTAACAACCGAAGGTTTGGTTCAGCTTAAATCAAAGTATAAAGAATGGAAAAGTTATTCAAAAAAGATAGATAAGATATTCGAGGCGGTAGAATAATGAGAAAAACAAAATTGATGAACGGGCTGAAAGAATTATTAGTAGACCTCTCTACAGAAGAAAGGGAAGCTGCAATAGCATATTATGACAATTACTTTGAAGATGCAGGAATAGAAAATACAGATGATATTTTACCCGAATTGGCTCATATGAAAGAGCGGCAACATTTATAAAATCGGATATGAACGATGATACATAGCAAGTATTACCTGCATGAAATTAAAGCCTTAAATAACACGTCATTATTACAAAAAAGTGAATTAAAGGCAAACCCATCTAAAGGTGGGGGCGCAAAGCTGAGGGTCTAAGGTGTTTCACTGGCACTATGATAGTCTGGCCGCCAAGAACCATACAAGAACCTGCCCTGTTTAAAGAGGGCAGGCGCCCTTGCCAACTTTTACGGTCTTTAACGTATAATCTGGGATATTAGAGGACGCCAGCTTTCGCTATGTGCCTTAGCGAAAGGGGTCCCCGTATGAGTATACCCTGTTTCTTGTTCTCTCAGAGGTGGAAATAAAGACGACGCAATCCGAACATACCACTTTCTACATATACAATTTCATAGTGATATTCTAAAAAAGTCAGTAGTTTGCCTTGTGCAAACTACTGACTTTTTTCTTTCGACAAGAAATCTGATACTACGACCATTTTTTCCAAATAGAGGAAATCTAAACGTTTTTTATAGAAGTGTGCCGAAACCACACTGCCGTTCCCCACCCTCCGATCTGTTTTCGCATTTTATCAAAACAGATCGGAGGAAAGAAAAATGAAGAATTTTAAAGACAGCGATTATGCCCTCAATAAATTCAGCGAGGGTATTGTCTACCGTTTTGCGGATCGGATTGTAGAAATTACATTGGACGATTACCTTACGGAAAACCCCGGCAAAACCGAACAGGACTTTTTGGAACTAAAGGCTTTGTCAGATGAAATCTATCATGAGCAAGTTATAAACGAAAATCGGACAAGCCGTTTGGATATAAGCATTAACGGAATGGAGGAAACGGAAGCGCTTGCTACCGTTTCCCCCGATAAGACACTGAGCCATAAAATTGACGTTGAAAATGCCATGGAAGCCGCCAAGCGGCTCCTTGACAGCGGAGATTTGACCGAAGTGCAGCGGCGGCGGTTTCTTCTGCATTTCTTTCAGGGACTGTCATACCGCCAAATTGCCAGCCGTGAGGGGGTGCATTTTACCTCGGTTCACGAAAGCATAGAAGCAGCCACGGCAAAATTAAAAAAGTTTTTTGAAAAAATTTAATTTCGTACCCCTACACCCCCCCTTGTTTTTGACATTGGGTGAAAGGAATTTTTCAAAGTATCCTTTCACCTGAACATTGAAAACTGAATACGGGTGCGATGGGTACGTTACCGGAAGGATAAGCGACAAACCGGGACACGCCAAGACGAGGGCAGCGCCCTCCGAGCGAGAATGTCTGCGGTTATTACGCTCCATGGTGGAGCAGATTGCGACGATCCCTTCCGGCGATTATGATACTTCTGCTTTGAACGCCTCACCGCATTGAGCAGCCCGGCAGGATGACCGGGAGAATGCATCACCCTCATTTGAGAAAGAATGAGGGGCGGCTTTTATGGATTCCGTGAAACCGCACGGAACGCTCATCGCACCTTTGCTTAATACAACCAATCTATCGTGATCTATCGGAGCGATAGAAACCATGCGGCGGAACAGGTATTTCAGTCAAAAGACTTTCAAAACCGTTCCTGCTTTCCGCCGCATTCTTGTGTCGCTCCTTTAGGTAAGCAAAGGAGGCTAAACGTATGAATGAACCTGTCTATATGGCAGATATACAAAATAAACTGTATGAAGCAGGGCTGTTTCGGCCGGAGGAACGCATTATACTTTCCGCTGAAAACTATGTGCTTTTAGAATATTACACCGGCAAGACATACAGCTACCGAATGGTAGAGCTATCGACCTTAAAAGCAAAACGATTTTTTTCACGGCAGAAGCCTTTGACGGAAAGCGGCTATCAAAGAGCCATTGACAAAATGCTTTCTCAAACGGATTCCGTTCCTGATAACGATAAGCCGGATTTTAACACAAGGGCGAAAAATCTTCTCCGGCACATTTTTGAAAATATCCTGCCCCGGCACGGAATGGACTGCCGAAAAAATCAAATTGACCTTGCTTTGGAAATGCTTCAGGCCCTGCAAGAAAACAAGCTGGCGTTGTGCGAGGCAGAGGTAGGCACAGGGAAAACCCATGCCTACATATTGGCGGTAACAATCCACAATCTGTTCAGCAAGCAAAAACTCCCTGCCATAATTTCAACCTCGACCATTGCACTCCAAAAAGCGCTGACCGAGGAATATATCCCGCAGATTTCCGAAATTCTGCTGGAACACCGCATTATTGACAAACCGCTGTCTTTTGTGGTGCGCAAGGGAAAAAGCCATTATGCCTGTGACAGCCGGGTAAAGGGGTATCAGTCCTCCATCTCTCACAACGGCCGTTTGGAGGACGAAGAGCTGCTCCATATCCTGAACGGTCTTTTTATCGGCGCCTATCCTCTCGATTTGGACGGACTGCCCCTTACCGACTATGTGAAAGCCCGCATCTGTGTAGAGCGCTGCGACCGAAATTGCGGCCTGTACCCGATTTGCCGTTACCGAAGCTTTCTTCAAAAGGCACTGTCCTTTGGATATGATTTTCAAATCACAAATCATAATCTGATTCTTGCGGATGTACTGAGTCGAAAAAACGGAAGAAACCGGCTGTTTCCTCCAAGCGGTGTTATCATCTTTGATGAAGCCCATAAGCTCCTTGATACTGCACGCCAGATGTACGGTATGACGCTGGAGAATGCGGAACTGGAACGGCTGACAGCAGGCATCTATCACGCAATCGGGGGCAATAACCCGGATAAAGCGGAAATTGTGAAGCTGTGTGAGGAAATACTGCTTCAAAATGCGCTGCTTTTTGAAGCATTGAAAAAAACGGCAGGCATAAGCTACGATAAAAACTGCTATGCCGTAGAAATCAATCTAAACTGTATATGGGCTCTGAAAGCACTCATGTCTGTACTGTGCAGGCTGTCGGTGCTTTTTTTTACAACCTCCCGTGAAAAGAGGGAGCGTTATGACCGGCTTGTAAGCCGTATGGAAAAACTGGATGCAAAGCTCTCCATCCTGATGAACTATTCGCAGTCGATCCTCTGGCTGGAGCTGACTGGTGCGGTATCCTGCCGGGTGTGCGCGCTGCCCAAGCAGCTCGATTATTTATTGTTTGAAGATTTATGGAGCGAGAATATGCCGTATATCCTCACCTCCGGCACACTTTCCGTGGGGGGTGACTTTTCCCGTCTCAAGAAGACGGTCGGCATTTCCATGGCGGAGCAAAAACGCATTTTTGAAACAAGCAAGGCTTCTCCCTTTGATTATCAGGAAAATGCCCTGCTATATCTCCCGCAGGACATCCCCTCCCCGAACACGGAGGGCAGCGGCTATTTTCAATCGGTAGTAGAACATCTAGAAAAACTCATTGAAGTCACCCATGGGCATACCCTGATCCTTTTTACCTCTTACCGGATGATGGAACAGGTCCATGCCGAACTGAGCAGCCGGATTACAAATTTTCCGCTGTTTCGCATGGGAAAAGGCAGGCTGGACGCCATCGGAGATTATCGGAAAAGCGGTAACGGCATTCTCTGCGCCAGTGACAGCGCAGGCGAAGGAATTGACCTGGCCGGAGATATTCTGTCCTCTCTCATTGTGGTGAGACTCCCTTTTCCGGCTCCAGACCCTGTGCTGGAATATGAAAAGACCCTGTACCCGGATTTTTACACCTATCTAAATGAAGTGATTGTGCCGGGTATGCTTATCAAACTCCGCCAGTGGATTGGCAGAGGCATACGCCGGGAAAGCGATACCTGTGTGTTCTCCATTCTCGACAGCCGTGCTAACCATCGCTACAAGGAGGATATATTGGCAGCTCTCCCCGATATGCCGGTAACTGACCGGATGGAGGATGTGGGACGGTTCATTCTGTCCCATAAGGATGAAAGTTACTTTGCATAGGACAATCCGCAGATTTCATACAGTGTAAGAGAAGCGGTAAAGGAGGTCATGCCATGCAGCCACAAATAATTACGTTCCATTCCTCCTGCAAGGATGTAGATATAAGAACGGTAGATCGGAATATGCTGGTCGATATCAATGACGTGAATATAGATAAAAAGCTCCCAAGAGAACAGCGGCTGGAGGATTATGTCCGTCAGATTGGAAATCCGTATTGCTACAAATGCGGAGAGGCCATTGTGAAAATCAGTTTTTCCGAAACAACAGCGACCCTAGAGGATCGCATTGAAAATTACTTAAAAACATTTTAGGAGCGGAAAATGGATCAGACATACTGTAGCGGATTTTTCATTTTGTCTGGACGCGAAATTGTTTCTATGCTACAATGAGTCGCAAATAGACGTAACGGTGGAAGCCTGTTGTTGAAAAGTCCAGCTGATTGGAAATTCAACGATTAGGAGGTTCCACTATGGAAAAGTTAATAAAATCGAAATGTTATCGTGCGGCTATCTATGTGCGTCTTTCCAAGGAAGATGGTGATAAGGTAGAGAGCGACAGCATTGTGAACCAAAAGGAATTAATCAGGCAGTATCTTACGGATAAGCCTGATATTGAAGTGCATTCTGTCCGTGTTGATGATGGATATAGCGGTGCCAATTTTGACCGCCCGGCCTTTCAGCAAATGCTGAAGGACATCCGGGGTGGTCTGATTGATTGTGTCATCGTAAAGGATTTGTCCCGTTTTGCAAGAAATTTCGTAGAAGCGGGGCGATTTCTGGATCAGGAGTTTCCGCTGTATGGAGTCCGTTTCATCGCCATTAACGATGGCTATGATTCTATCCAGAGAAAAGGCGGAGCAGATGATATTGTACTTCCCTTCAAAAATTTGGTGAATGATGCTTACTGCCGTGACATTTCTGTAAAAATCAGGAGCCAGCTTGAAGTCAAACGAAAAAAGGGAGACTTCATCGGCTCCTTTGCCGTATATGGGTACCTGAAAGACCCTGATAACAGGCACAAGCTGGTCATAGATGAGTATGCCGCCGATGTGGTGCGGGATATATTCAAATGGAAGCTGGAGGGACTCAGCCAGCAGCGTATTGCAGAACGCTTAGATGACCAAGGTATCTTATCCCCCATGGAGTATAAGCGTTACTGCGGTATGAAGTATAAGAGCGGCTTTCAAATCAACCCACAAGCAAAATGGACGGCTGTTGCCATAGGCCGTATTCTGAAAAACGAATTTTATGTCGGTACCTTGGTGCAGGGCAAGCGAAGTACGCCAAACCATAAAATCAAAAAACTCATGCAAAAACCCGAAAATGAATGGGTGTGTATTGAACATAACCATGAGCCGATCATAGAAAGAGAAATCTTTGATACCGTAAGCCGCCTTCTCATGAAAGATACCCGGATTGCACCGCAGGAGCAAACGGTATATCTGTTTAGTGGTCTGCTGTTCTGCGGAGATTGTAGACGCAGTATGGTGCGAAACAACAATAACCGTGGCGGTAAAATTTATACCTATTATATGTGTGGCAATAACCGGAATACAAAGATTTGCTCCAGCCACCGGATCAAAGATACCTTGCTGGAGCAAACGGTTCTTGCCAGTATCAGAAGTCAAATTGATGCCGTGCTTGATGTTGAGAAAATGCTGAAACGCATTGATGATATGCCCTACCGTAAGAGTATAGCCAGTCGGACAGGGATACAGGCAGAGCAAAAAAGAGAAGAAATTGAGCGGTATAAACGCTTAAAAAAGGCTTTGTTTGAATCCAAAGTGGAAAAGCTCATTTCTGAAGCAGAATACTTTGAGATGAAGCTTCAATACGATGAACAGCAGAAATCAGCCGAAGATGATTTGTACAGGCTGGAAAAGGAGCTTCATACCGCCGCTTTTTGCCTGAAAGAAGATAATAATTGGATAGAGATATTCAGACAGTACCAAAATATCACGGAGCTTACAAGGCCAGTTGTAGTTACTCTGATTGACCATATCAATATCTATGAAGGGGATCGCATTGAAATTGTGTTCCAGTATCAATATGATTTTGAGCAGGCGCTGAAAGTTGTTTCCTGTGCAGAAGCCGATACCACTTTACCGGAAGTAACGGAGGTGGTCTAAATGGCAAGAAAGAGCAGACAAAATGCGATTGCCGCTTCCCTAAGCGGAGCTGTGACCGAAAGTGTTGCTTTGCCGGAGCGAATTTATAATACGGCTATTTATGTGAGACTTTCCGTAGAAGATAATAATTATGGAGCAGAAAGCGAGAGCATTCAAAACCAGCAGCTCATGCTGGAACGCTTCGTCAGCGAGCAGCCAGATATGCGGCTGTGCCGGATATTCTGCGATAATGGATTTTCAGGCACAGACTTTGAGCGTCCCGATTTTGAAAAGATGATGGATGAAGCCATGGCAGGGCGTATCGACTGTATTGTAGTCAAGGATTTGTCCCGCTTTGGCAGAAACTATGTGGAAGCCGGGTATTACATCGAAAAGACCTTCCCTACCATGGGAGTACGTTTTATAGCAATGCACGATGGTTATGACAGTCTCACAGATGATGGAAGCAATTCCATGATTGTTTCGCTGAAAAACCTAATCAATGATTTTTATGCCAAGGATATTTCCCGAAAAATCAATACTTCCTTGGAAACAAAACAGCGCAAGGGCGAGTTTATCGGTGCTTTTGCCCCTTATGGTTACAAGAAATCACCCGAAGATAAACATCAGCTTATTCTTGATGAGGATACCGCTCCTACGGTATATCAGATTTTTCAGTGGAGGGCACAAGGGGTTGGAAATACCACGATTGCCCGAAGACTCAATGAAGCCAATGTGGTATCGCCCTCCCTATATTTATATCAAAAGGGAGAAATAAAAAAGAAGCCGCAAAACGAGCTTTGGCAGGGACAGATGATAAAAGTTATCACGGCTAATCCTATCTATACAGGCTGCATGGCACAGGGCAAGACAAAGAAGGCTCTTTGTGACGGACTTTCTACCACAAAAGTTCCTCGCTCTGAATGGACTGTAGTTCCAAACACCCATGAAGCCATCATAGACGAGGAAACCTTTGAAAAGATTCAATGGCAAAAGGAACAGATTCGACATCAGATTGTGGCGTTAAGGGGAAAGTATGATAAGCATGGGAAAAAGGAGAATATTTTCGCAGGGCTGTTGTATTGTGGGGATTGTCACACCAAGCTAGTGCGTTATAAGGATGCAACGGCTACCTCTGTCCGCTATTATCAGCAGTGCAGAGTTTATAATGAGAACCTGTCCCATGGATGCATTAAAAAATCCACTCGTGAGGAAGTGCTTGAAGCTGTTATATTTTCCGTAATCCGCAGTCAGATTGAGTTGGCTGTGGATATGAAAAAACTGTTGGTGCGGTTTAACGAGTCTTCCACCTATCAGAAACATATCCGCAATTTACGGCGGAACATACAGACCCTGCAGCAAAAAATCAAGCGGATTACCACATTGAAAAACACCTTATTTGAATCCTTTGATAACGGCATCATTTCCGAAGAAGATTTCCTCTATATGAAAGAACGCTACAACGGAGAAAATGCCGGACTCAAGGGAGAACTACAGCAACTCACCCGGGAGATGACCAAATACACAGAGGAACTCACCGCTAAAAACAAATGGATTACTTCTTTTGAACGCTATGCAAAGGAACAAATCCTGACAAGAGAAATGATGCTGGAACTGGTCAGCCGGGTATGGGTTTGGGCAGATAACCGGTTTGAGGTTGTCTTAAATTTCAAAGATGAATTTCAGCTCATTGTGAGCAATGTAAAGGGGGCGGAGGCTGTATGCCAAAAACACTCGCTCTCTATATGAGGTTATCGTCTGAGGATGAAAATATCGGTGAAAGTGACAGCATTAAAAATCAGAGGGAGCTTCTTCATAGATTTGTCGCAGAAAAACGTGAGTTTAAGGATTGGGAGATTTTAGAGTTTCAAGATGACGGGTACTCCGGCACTAACTTCAACCGTCCGCAAATCAAACGTCTGCTTATGCTGGTCAGGCAAAAGCGGATTGACTGTATTATCGTAAAGGATTTCTCAAGGTTTGGACGTAATTACATTGATGTATGTGATTATCTGGAGCAGGTATTTCCACTTTACGGGGTACGCTTTATTGCAGTCAATGACATATATGACAGCAACCAGACCAAGGGAAGCTCTGTCGGAATGGATGTTGCGTTAAAGAGCATGGTAAGTGAGCTTTATAGTCGTGACATTTCTACGAAAATCCGTAGTTCTAATAAGGTCCGATGGTCCAACGGCAAATACCTTGGGACAATAGCATTTTATGGCTATCAGCTATCGGAAACGCAAAAAAACAAGATGGTGATTGACGAACAGGCAGCGGTGGTGGTAAGACGTATTTTCCAAATGGCTGCGGATGGCGTGAATCCCAATGACATAGCGGTTCTTTTGAATAAAGAAAAGATACCCTCACCACTTTCTTATCGTAAACAAAACGGTACAGACCTTGACCGTGGGTGGAAGGTGGCCGATGACCGTCTGTTGTGGACACGATTTGCCATCAAGCGGATTCTTTGCGACGAACGGTATACAGGGAAATTGGTCAGCTATAAGCGGACAAAAGCGGATGTATCAACAAAACGGACAAAGGCGAATCCAAAATCAGAATGGATTATTGCAACGGATACCCATGAGCCGATTGTAACACAGGAGCTATTTGAGAAAGCTGGTAATTGGTTTCCCAGAAGGGAAAATCGGTGCAAACCTGTTCCATCCAGAAAGTATCCACTGACCGGGATTTTGAAGTGTGGATATTGTCATCACAATCTGACCCGTGCCAGTGTAAAGCAACCCTATTATCATTGTTACATGGCAAAGTATGAAGAAAGCACTCCATGCAGTACAATCAAAGTAATGGAAAAGTCATTCAGTGATATTCTGCTTGCCATTATCAATAAGCAGGTCAGCATGGTACTCCGTGACGGAAGAAACCCTTCTGAATTTACTTTGACCAACCACGAACGGATACAAAGTCTGCAACAGGAAATCCAGACGAAACAACAGGAAATTGAAAAGCTTCGTGTATCTAGGAAAAACACCTTTGAAGAATATTGCTTTGAACACATTTCAAAAGAGCAGTACGCAGCAATGCTTGAAGCCAATACCCAGCAGATGAACCAGATATCAGAAAAACTTCGAGAACTGCAAACAGAGTGTTCCTTACTTACAGAGGATAAGCAGGAAACTGAGTATCAGCAAGTCCACCAAAAATATGAGTTTGCTGATGAGCTTACCAAGGATATGGTGCTGACCTTTGTGAAAGAAATCTTCGTATTTGAGGGTGAACGATTTGAAATAGTGTGGAACTATGAGGATTATTATAAAATGACAGGGCTGTTGTAGACATACGCAGAAATGAACTTGAGCCAGTATCAGCAGTTTTCTTGTTGATACTGGCTCATTTCGTTTATAAACGTGAAAAAATACTTCTGTATTTTTTGTTGTACGTCTTGACACAAGCTAACGAAAAGTTTTGTGGGGATGCCTGCATGCAAAAGACCTATACGGTTGATTTTCTTACGAAAAAGCGTGTCAAGAATAAAGGTTATGCACCCCAATATTATATGTAAGTGCTTCAAAAGCAGGCGTCCTATCAAAACATAGGAAAAAATGATATGATTCCTTGGAAACAAGGAGGAAAAGATAATGAAAACAACAGATTCCCTTAAGTTATGGAAAACCAGAATTGATAACTGTAAACGTAGCGGTCAAAAAGTCACTGACTGGTGCGAAGCAAACAAACTATCAAGGTTTGCTTATTATTATTGGCACCGCAAAATAAAAGAACTGGAAGCATCAAACAAAAAGGATGGTTCCATCTTTGCCGAAGTAACTAAAAAAGAAGTACCTAAACAACATGCTAGCCATACCAATATCGAAGAACCTGAGCTTACTATTTCATGGAATGAAGTTTCAATCACAGTTAAAGATCATCGAGCAGTTCCTATGGCAGCAGAGCTTTTGAACCGGTTGGTATCATCATGTTAAAGCGTATGACCGAAGATGCGACGCATATTTACCTGGCCATAGGACCTACTGATTTTCGCAAGCAGATCAGTGGCCTTGTAGCCTTAGTTCAGCTCCAGTTTGGTAAAGATCCATTTAAGGAAACCAGTGTGTTCGTTTTCTGCAATAAGAAAAAGGATTCGGTGAAGATCTTAAGGTATGACAGAAATGGTTTTGTTCTGGCCTACAAGAAACTGTTGGAGCGTATGAAATTCCAGTGGCCAAAAGATCGGGAAGAAGTCAAAGAGATTTCTCATAAGCAGGTGGAATGGCTTTTAGAAGGTCTTTCTATCGAGCAAAAAAAGGCCCATCACGAGGTGAAAATAAGTGGAAAAAATTCATGTTTTTAACCACTTAAAAATGACGAAAAAAGTGCCTTAATCCCTTGTAAAACCAGCACTTTTCAACTCTTAAAATGCCCTGAAATCATAGAGAAAAAGCGTAAAATATGGTATACTTTTCTTAATAAAACAAAGGAAATATGCCAATGACTGAACGAGAAGAACTTCAAAAATTACGTGCTCTACTAGCTGAAAAAGAACGCATAATTGAAAAAAACAGCATAGAGATTGAGAAAAGGGATCAGAAAATCATCGAGCAGGAAAAGCTGATTGAAAAGCAGAAAATCCAGATCGAACATATGATTCAAGCCCTGCTTCATGCAAGGAAGAAAATTTTTGGAGCATCGACTGAACACACGCCAAAGGATGGACAATTCAACCTTTTCGAGTCTGTCCAGGCACTGGCCGAGGAACTGCTCAAAGAGCAGAAAAAGATTACGGTCAAGAGTCATGAAAAAACGCCTCGACAACCCGGAGTAAGAGAAGAAATGCTTGCCGGGTTGACTAAAGATGTCGATGAATATGTAATTCCTGAGGATACTGACTGTCCTAAGTGCAGTAGTGAACTGGAGGTCGTAGGAAAAGAAATAGTAAGGACCGAAGTTGAATTCATTCCTGCGAAGCTGAAGGTACTACAGATTGTAAGGCAAGTGAAAAAATGCACAAGTTGTGGCAAGAAGGACAGCGAGAACAAAATACCTGTATTCGTTAAAGCACCGGTTCCTGTTCCAGTACTTCCCCATTCCATTTCAACGCCGTCGCTTGTGGCTCAGATTATGTACCAGAAGTTCGGATTAGGCCTTCCCTTTAACCGACAGGAGAAAGACTGGTATCGTAGGGGATTGATTCTTCCAAGGGCGGTCATGGCACACTGGACCATACGATGCAGCGAAGAATGGCTGACACCAATTTATGACAGGATTCACGAGCAGCTTCTGGCCTGTGAAGTATTGCACATGGATGAAACGAGAATCCAGTGTAACAAGGAAGATGGTAAGAAAGCCAGCAGTGAATCCTTCATGTGGGTCATGCGAAGTGCCGCCAGCGAAGCCATACAGGCTGCCTACTTCAGCTATTCAAGGTCGAGATCCACCGAAGTTGCCAAAGAACTGGTTGGTGACTACACCGGATATCTGATTACGGATGCCTATGCAGGGTATAACAAAGCTGGTGCTTACAAACGGGCATTGTGCTGGGCCCACTGCCGTCGTTACTTTATCGACAGCATCCCACTGGACAGTAATGGTAAAGAGCTAAAAGGCTCGAAAGGAGCCGAAGGCCGAGCATATATCGATCTGCTGTTTAAAGTGGAAAAAGAAATAGAAACATTGACTTTCGAAGAAAAGAAAGCAAAGCGTCAGGAAGCGTCAAGACCGATTCTTGATGCGTTTTGGTCGTGGGTTGAAGAGACTTCAGCTATGCATACGTCAAATGAGTTGCTGACAACAGCTTTGAATTATTCCGTTAATCAAAGACAATATTTGGAAACCTTTATGATAGATGGACGGATTCCGCTTTCCAATAATCTTTGCGAAGCTAACATAAAACCCTTTGCTACAGCAAGACGTGCATGGCTGTTTGCTGACTCGACCAAAGGTGCGACAGCCAATGGTGTCTTATATACAATAGTAGAATCTGCAAAAGCCAATGAGCTTGATCCATATGAATACCTGAAATATTTATTGGAAGAAATGCCAAACAATAATCACCTTCAAAATCCGGAGATTTTGGACAATTATATGCCCTGGTCAGATGAATTACCGGATCGTTGCCGGCTAAAAAGAACATATAAAAAGTGCCTCAATAAATGATGTTACTATCATAGCATGAATAGGCAAGATTGCATATGACGCCTTCTTTTGAAGCACTTACA
>Ga0163223_100193_pt1 | contig 21275 bp, 15 predicted proteins | sample MSEWel2016_02_17_2_FD_113147 | JGI IMG/M metagenome (GOLD analysis project Ga0163223, IMG submission 113147) | Subsurface microbial communities from deep shales in West Virginia, USA - MSEEL Well Study Marcellus 5H_2016_02_17 ...
CAACGGGTTGAAGCCATTCAAATTATCCTGGTGGGCGAAGATGGTAAGCAATTACCCGGTTATACGGTCAGTTACAGTGTTCACGGACAGGATTATGGGTGGTCCCAAGGTTGGAAAAAAGACGGCGAAGTTGCCGGGGTCACGGGTCAGTCAAAACGGTTGGAATCGATTCGCATTAAAATTGAACGTGAAGGTGCGTCGACCGGAACACCGGTTGATGAGCATGGCAAATTATCAGTGGTCGGAACACAGCTCACCGACGAAAGCGGTCTTCCTTTTCAGATAAAAGGGGTTTCAACCCATGGTCTTTCCTGGTTTCCGGAATATGTTAATGCCGATGCCTTCCAAACCATGCGCGACGATTGGGGCATTAATGCAGTTCGACTGGCCATGTATACCGAAGGCTACAATGGCTATTGTGTGGGGGATGACAATAATCGGGCGCTGCTAAAAGAACGGGTGATCAATGGCGTTAATCTGGCGACGGATTTAGGCTTATACGTAATCATCGATTGGCATATTCTCAGTGACGGAAATCCGCTAACCCATCAGGCTGAGGCGATCGCTTTTTTTGACGAGATGGCAGCGCAATTTAAAAATAATAACAACGTAATTTATGAAATCTGCAACGAACCGAATGGTGGAACTACATGGAGTCAGATCAAACAATACGCTGAAACGGTGATTCCGGTGATCAAATCGCATAATCAGGACGCGATTGTGATTGTCGGCACACCAACCTGGTCCCAGGATGTGGATCAGGCTGCTGCCAACCCTATTTTGGGCTATTCCAATCTGATGTACGCCCTCCATTTTTATGCAGACACCCATCGGGACAGTCTTCGCAATAAGATGAGTGCCGCTATTGACAAGGGACTCCCCATCTTTGTCAGCGAATACGGTATTTGTGATTCCTCGGGAAGTGGCCCAATCAACGAAGGTGAAGCCAATCTGTGGATGGATCGATTAAACCAGTATGGTGTTAGTCATATCGCCTGGAATTTATCTAATAAAAACGAAACCTCGGCACTGATCCGCAGCGATATCAATAAAACTGGCAGTTGGCTGGAATCTGAACTTTCGATCTCAGGACAATGGCTGGTAAAAATGCTCGAAAAAACGCAATAAAAGCAGTTAACGGAATCAAAAAAGAGAGAGCTCACTCTCGTGAGATCTCTCCTAAGCTTCCGGTTATTCAGATGTGATTATTTTACCACGTTACCAACCAAAACCATAAGCTCTTCAAATAGATCGGGCTCCCAGGCGCTGCGGCCAATGAATAAGCCATCGACATTTTCAAGACGAGCGTAGTCGCCGGCATTGTTTTTATTGACGCTACCGCCAAATAGAAGCGGAATCTCTTGACCGATGGTGCCGTACAGGTCAATCAGAACGGTTCTTAAGAAATTATGGATTTCTTCAACATAGGACGTTTCCGCCGGGATCCCATTGACACCAATGGCCCAGACCGGTTCATAAGCAATCCAGAAATTAGAAATAGCATTAGCGGGCATATCCTTTAAGGCGATTTTTAATTGTTTAGCCAGCATTTCCTTAGATACCCCATAGTTTTTATCTGCCAGCTGTTCGCCAATGCAAATCAGTGGGATGAAGCCGTGTTTTAATGCGGCCAGGGCTTTCTGGTTGACGGCTTCATCGGTTTCGTTGAAATATTGTCGTCGTTCACTATGACCCAGCTCAATCACATCCAAACCGATTTCTTTTAGCATCACCGGGGAAATCTCGCCCGTAAATTGGCCAAAGTCTTCTTGATGCATGTTTTGGGCGCCCAGCTTCAGGGGGCTTTTTTGGGCATCAATAGTCTCTTTAATTTTCCAGAGGTGGGTATAGGAAGGGATGATAAAAAACTCAAACTGTGGATACTTCTCAATGATTGGCATTAGATTATTGGTGTATTGAATGCTTTCAGTCAGGGTTTTGTTCATCTTCCAATTCGTTCCCAGCAAAAACTTATTCATAAGTGACCTACTTCAGATAAGTTTTTTCAAGGCTACGCATCGTTTCAACTTTTTTAGTCGATCCGCCGCCCTGAAAATCACTTTTAAGCCATGCCTCGGCTACCATTTTAGCCAGCTCGGTGCCAATTACCCGGGCCCCCATCGTTAACACGTTGGCATCGTTGCTTTTAGCCAGTCGTTCGGCTGAATAAACATCGTGGCAGGTACCGGCAAAAACTCCGGGTACCTTATTGGCCATCATGGCAACGCCAAGTCCGGTGCCGCAAAAGATAAAACCCCGGTCATATTCCTTGTTTTTAATTGTTTCGGCCAGGTTAAAGGCAATTTCCGGATAATCGCAATCGTGGGTTGCAGAATACGTCAAATCAGTGATGTCGTAACCGGCTTTCTTTAAATAATTATAAATCTCGTCTTTAAAGTCAATGGCAGCATCGTCACAGTCAACAGCAATTTTCATGGCATGATCCTCCTGGATATTTAATTTTGGATATTTATTTTTAATTGTGTAAAAATAAGTTTTTTTAAGGTATTCTGGTAATGTATACGGTATCATTATTACACAGGTTTTCGGGTTTGTAAAGTATATATTCATCCGCTCCACGAAGAAATTAAGTAAAAATAGTTTGGAGAGATGTTGCCATGAGAGATAAACACAATGAGGAGAGGTTATGGAAAAAGCGCAAAGAATTATTATCAAGAATAAAAATGGTCTTCATACTCGAGTGGCTGCCATGGTCGCCAGACAGTCTCAAAAAATCGAAAAGATCTGGGACTGTCAGTTATATCTGAGACGGGTTAATGCGATTGATGGCGTGCCATGTAATTCGGTATTGCCTTTGGTATCCCTGAAAGTAAAGAACGGTGAAATGGTTGAAGTTTATAGTTCGAGTTCGGGAAGTGAGGAGGCTGTTTTTAAACTGGGGTCTTTTTTAAGCCAGACGGCGGAGTTGGAAGTGCCGGATACGGAAGCCATTGACAGCATCCTGCAGGAGAATACCCTGGCCAGTGAGAAGATTTTTGAGAGCATTAATAATGGCCTTATCGCCATGGACAGCAACGGGATCATTAACATCTTCAACCGCGCAGCAGAAGAAATTACTGGCATCAAAGCCGCGGATATTATTGGGAAAAAAGCCGATGAATGGGTGCCAGATTTTAATTTGAACAATTTACTCGCTTCAAAAAGAGAAAATCTTGGTTTAAAGCATAAAATTGGTAAAAAGTGGGTAATCACAAATAAGAGTCCTATTATTGTGGATGACGAGGTCATGGGTGGCGTTGTCGTTTTTCAGGACATCTCCCAGATTGAAGAGTTATCCTGGGAGCTTCATTCTGTTAAAGAATTAAAAGAAAAGCTCAATAATATCCTTGAAACCGTGGATGATGGGATCTGCATGATTAATCATCTTCGCGAAGTGACTTATGTCAATCATCCCTTTGTGAAGATGTTTAGAAAAGAAGGAACCCAGGTTTTATCCCGGAAAATACAGGATCTGTTTCCCAAAGAAAAATTCGGCGAGACTTTTTTTTCAGGGAAGGGCGAGTTGATTATCACCAATAAAGACAACCGCGAATTTATTATGACCGCCCGGCCAATTATTATTGAGAACAAGTTTCGTGGCAATGTGATTGTGGCCAGAGAGCTGACTGAGATTGCCAAGCTGGCTGACCGAATTGAGCTACTCTCTGAAAAAACCCGATTTCTTCAGGATGAACTGGCCAAAAAAGAAGCATTGAATTCTTCTTTTAACAATATTATTGGCAAAAGTGGGGCCTTGATTGAAAGCTTGACGGTGGCATCTAAGGCGGCTAGAACCGATGCAGCGGTACTGATTCGAGGGGAAAGCGGCACCGGCAAAGAACTGGTGGCCCGGGCTATTCACCGGGCGGGGTCTCGAAGCAAAAAGCCCTTTGTGGGGATGAATTGCGCTGCTATCCCCTCAAACTTACTGGAAAGTGAACTCTTTGGTTATGAAAAAGGAGCCTTTACCGGTGCTTACAAGGAAAAAAGAGGGAAATTTGAAATTGCCAGCGGCGGAACTATTTTTCTTGATGAAATCGGCGACATGGACAAAGCGATGCAGGCCAAACTGCTGCGGGTGCTCCAGGAACAGGAGATTGAACGTATCGGTGGGGCCCATCCGATAAAAATTGATGTGCGGGTGATTGCCGCGACCAACAGTCCATTAGAAGAGATGATGAAAGAGGGCAGTTTCCGGCGGGATCTTTATTACCGGCTAAATGTCATTACCGTGATGCTGCCGCCACTACGCCAGCGTAAAGGCGATATTCCTTTGCTGGTGGAATGCTTTACTGAAAAAATCAGTAAAAAATATGATTTGCCTAATTGTGCCATTACCAAAACGGCTTTAAGCGCTTTGGAACAGTATCATTTTCCGGGAAATGTTCGGGAATTGGAAAATATGATAGAGGGTGGAATGACCCTGTCAAATACGGATTGGATTACCCTGGATGATTTGCCGGGTTATTTATGCGATGAAATGGGTTCGGTGGCGGCACTAAAAACCATACAATCATGGGATGGGGATAATCTCCCCACATTTGCCGAGATGGAGCGGGAGTTGATTGCCAGAGCCCTGGAGAAACACGGCAGTTATCGTCAGGCTGGTTTGGCATTGGGACTGGATCATAAGACCATTTCAGCCAAAGTCCGGAAATATCAACTCGATTAGTCTTTAACGTCTTGACAGTTGGCACGAATATTGCGATCATATAAGATCAGGTAACACAGAAAAGAGTGGGAGGAAGCGAATGACAGGTGTAATTATCGTATCGCACAGTGAGAAGTTGGCCGAGGGACTAAGAGACATCGTTATGGAAATGAACGATGGCAGTGTCGAAGTAATAGCTGCCGGTGGAGCTGACGATGGTCGGATTGGTACCAATACAACAAAGATAAAAAATGCCATCGAAGCCCTGGCCAAACGGGACCAGATCCTGATTTTTGTGGATTTGGGATCGGCCGTGATCTGTAGTGAAACCGCCATTGAATTATTGGAGGATGGAGAACTTGAGAAAAAGGTGCACATTGTCGATGCGCCGTTGGTTGAAGGGGTTATCGGTGGGGTGATTCAGGCCACCATTTGCAATGATCTGGAAAAAATTATTGCTACCGCCAAAGAAGGTGCAAGCCTGAAAAAGGTTCATTAACAGGTCTATTGTTTGGGAAATTTTCCCCAAACGGGGAAAAGATACCCATTATATAGAAAAAGTAATTTGTAATTGGCTTTATGAGTGGATTTCACTCTGGCATGGTTCTTGCGTTAGGTAAACGTATACAAAAATAATTTCAGGAGGAAGAAATGAAACGATTAATCAATGATCCCTATGATGTAGTTGAAGAAATGTTGGAAGGCTATGTGGCTGCCCACAAAGATCATGTGGTTCTGGATCCGGCATCTGAAGCCCAGGGTCGGGTAGTTGTCAGCAAAACAGCGAAACAAAAAGACAAGGTTGGGGTGATCATCGGCGGCGGATCTGGACATGAACCCTTATTCCTGGGATATGTGGGAAAAGGATTTGCAGATGCGGCAGTTATAGGAAATATTAATACCTCACCATCCCCTGACCCCTGTTATGCTTCGGTAAAAGCAGTGGATACTGGCAAAGGTTGCATCTATCTTTATGGAAACTATGCCGGCGATGTGATGAATTTTGATATGGGTGCTGAGAAAGCTGACGAAGAAGACAGCATCCGAGTCGAAACCGTGCTTGTTACCGATGATGTCATTTCTTCTGAAAATATTGAAGATCGTCGCGGGATCGCTGGAGATTTCTTCGTTTTTAAAGCTGCCGGAGCAAAAGCTGAAATGGGCGGCGATTTGGATGCAGTTGTGGCAGCGGCAAAAAAATGCAACGATGTCACCCGGACCATGGGTGTGGCCATGTCCTCAGCGACGCTGCCGTCAAAAGGCGGTCCTATTTTTGAAATGGAAGATGGCGATATGGAAATCGGTATGGGTATTCATGGCGAACCAGGGGTACGACGTGGCAAAATTGAGCCTGCGGACAAGGTCATCGACCAGATCATGGCACCGATTCTTGCGGATCTTCCCTACGAAAGCGGTGATGAAGTTTATGTTCTGGTCAACAGCCTGGGTGCGACACCACTGATGGATTTACATATCTGTTTCCGTCGGGTTGCCGAGATTTTGGCAGAAAAAGGCATTACGGTTTATAAATCACTAATTGGTTCCTTTGCCTCATCGATGGATATGGCGGGTATGTCGGTGACCCTGGTAAAATTGGACGACGAAATGAAAGAGCTCCTCGATTATCCCTGTGATACCCCTTATTTTAAACAGTTTTAGTTACCAAAGAAAATAACAAAGATAGCAAAAACTAATCGGGTTGATGGGAAACCATCAGCCCTTTAATTCATTGTCAGGAGAAACGTTATGAGCGATTATATTTTAAATAAAGACTATTTTATTGAGGTGATCGATGACCTCATTGTTTTGGCGGAAGAAAAGAAGGATTATTTTTCGGAGTTAGATTCAGCCATCGGCGACGGCGACCATGGTATGAATATGAGTATCGGTTTTCGGGAAGTCAGTAAAAATTTGGACTCCTGGAAAGGCGAAGACATCAACACGCTTTTCAAAAATGTGGGGACGGCCTTGTTGGATAAGGTTGGTGGAGCATCGGGTCCGCTTTATGGTGGCTTTTTTTCAAAATTTGGCGTGCCGGCCAAGGGCAAAGAAGAAGTGAACTTTGACGAATTCATCGAAATGATGGAGGCTGGGGTTGCCATTATCGAAAAACGGGGAAAAGCAGTCGTTGGCGACAAAACCATGGTTGACACCTTGAGGCCAGCGGTAAATGCACTAAGAGTCGCGTACGTTGAAGAAAAAATGGCACCTAAAGATGCCATGAAAAAAGCCCTGGAAGTGGGTTCTGCCGGCTCCGATTCAACGATCCCGATCATTGCCAAAAAAGGTCGGGCGATGCGTTTAGGCGAACGGGCTATCGGTCATCGTGATCCAGGATCAGCCTCCAGTGCCGCTATTCTTGAGATTTTCTATAAACGGATGCCGTAACTAAAGAATTGCGATAAAGCGACAAAATGATGTCCGCACATGACAGCGAGCATGTCACACCGGGGTTTCCGGTAGTTATAGCTTGAAGGTGCGGACTTTTTTTAGGCGATATAAGGGTTGGAATAAAGTCGTCGTGACAGACGGGAGAGCATAAATTTTGGTATAAAATGATGCAAAGGACTAGCAATGCACAGTGATAAAGTGTATAATAGGCTCAGATTATATTAGGAAAAGAGGACAAAAAGGAATGAAAAAAAGAAGTATATTTGGTCTGATGCTTGTTGTTGTTCTGGTCGCTGGTTTATTCGCAGGATGCAGCAGTAACACTGCAAAAACAGAAACCAACGCCAATAATGACGATAAAACCTTTGTTGTTGGTTTGGATGATTCCTTTCCACCAATGGGTTTTAGAGATGATAAGAACGAAATTGTTGGTTTTGATGTGGATTTAGCCAAAGAAGTTGGAAAACGGATGGGAATGGAAGTAGAACTTCAACCGATTAACTGGGACACAAAAGAGCTGGAACTGGATTCCGGTAATATCGATGTGATCTGGAACGGTTTAACCATAACCGATGAACGAAAAAATGCCATGGACTTTACCGTCCCCTACCTGGAAAACGATCAGGTTATTGTGGTGAAAAAAGACTCGGCAATTAAGACCAAAGCTGATCTGGCTGGAAAAAACATCGGCGTCCAAAAAGGTTCTTCAGCCTATGATGCTTTCACTGCTGACCCAATCAGCAAGGAGGCCGCAGCCTTAAATGAATATCCTGAAAATGTATCCGCCCTCAGCGATTTGTCAATCGGCCGTGTGGATGCAGTCATTGTTGACTCGATTGTGGCCCGCTACTACATTACCTCTGAAAGTGCGGAATTTGTTATTTTAAGCGAAAGCTTATCGCCAGAACTATATGGTGTTGGGATCAAAAAAGGCAATACCGAATTATTGACCCAGATCCAGGATGCCATGGATGCGATGGTTGCCGACGGAACGGCAGCTACCATCTCAACGAAATGGTTTGGTGAAGACATCATTTACAAACCATAACTTAAGAAAACAACCAGTTTCTAGAAATCGGATAGTTTCTATCCGATTTTTTTATGACTTTTACGATTAATATCATTTCATTCCTCAGGAGATTAAAATGCCAGAATTTTTTATCTATTTATCAAATATTACCATACCGATGTTGCAGGGGATGGTGATTACCCTCAGTGTTTTTGCTGTCACCATTGTCTGTTCGATCCCACTGGGTTTTTTGTTTACCTTATTGGCACGCAGCAAGGTGAAATTGGTTAAGTCATTTGCGAAGGGTTATATTTATGTGGTCCGCGGAACCCCTTTGTTGCTACAAATCATGTTTGTTTATTTTGGTCTGCCGCTACTACCGGTGGTGGGGAAGCATCTTGTTTTTGGTCGCTTTATGGCAGCTTGTATTGCCTTTTGCATGAATTATGCGGCTTATTTTGCCGAAATATTCCGGGGTGGTTTACTGGCTATTGACAAAGGTCAGTATGAAGCGGCCAAAGTCTTAGGCCTCACAAAAATAGAAACCATGATCCGGGTGGTGATTCCCCAGATGATTCGGGTCTGTTTGCCAGCGGTTAGTAATGAAACCATAACCCTGGTAAAAGATACGGCGCTGGTCACCGTTATCGGGGTGGCGGAGATTTTGCATTATGCCAAAACGGCCGTTAATCGCGACAGCGATACCTTTGCCTTTTTTGTAGCAGCGGTTTTATACCTGTTGATTAATTTTGTGATTACATTGGTATTTAAACGGCTTGAAACCAAATATGAGTTTTAGAGGAAGCATATGGAAATTATAAAAGTCAATCAACTTAATAAAAGTTTTGGAGACAATCATGTCTTAAAAGATATCTCGTTTGAAGTGAAGAAGGGCGATGTGATGGCCATCATCGGATCATCGGGATCGGGGAAATCGACCCTGCTCCGGTGCCTGATCGATTTAGAAAAGGCTGACAGCGGTGATATCATTATGGAAGGTAAACCGTTGTTAAAGGATGGCGTTTACCCCAGCCCCCCAGAGATTCGGGCGATTATCATGAAAATGGGAATGGTTTTTCAGCATTTTAATCTGTTTCCTCATCTCACCGTTCGTCAAAATCTGGAGTTGGCGCCCAAGGTGGTCAAAAAAGAAGAAGCAGTAGCAATGAACCAGCGCTGTGAAGCTTATCTAAATAAGGTCGGCTTGCTGGAACGGATTGATGCCATGCCATCGACTTTGTCCGGGGGCGAAAAGCAACGGGTGGCCATTGCCCGGGCGCTAATGATGAATCCCGATATTTTGCTCTTTGATGAGCCCACATCAGCGCTCGATCCGGAACTGACTGGTGAGGTGCTGAGTGTCATGCAAAGCCTAGCCAATGAGCACATGACCATGGTGGTGGTAACCCACGAGATGAGTTTTGCCCGGGAAGTTGCCAACAAGGTTGTCTTTATGGACTCGGGAACGATCCTTGAAGAAGGCTCGCCGGAAGACATCTTCATCCACCCTAAAGAAAAAAGAACGCAAGAATTTTTAAGTAGCGTTTTGAGAGATCAGAAAAAGAAGGTTCCTAAAAAATACCGGCTAAAAAAGTATTGCTGAGTAAAAACCGCAGGGCGAAAGAATAATTTATCAAAGATAAAGAAAGCCTTCCCAGATGATCTGGGAAGGCTTTTAAGATACAAAATAGGCTTGACAAGTTGGAAATTTTATGATAGTATTTAAAATTGCATTGGTATCTTTAAAAACAAGATTATAATGCATCCTTGACGTCAATTTTTGGGCGATCAACGAATCATTTGCGACTCGGTCATGTTAAACTGATCAAAGGGGAAACCGATTAGAGTCGGTAAATATGAAATTGATTACGGTCTAATAATAACACAAGGTGAGATGAAACACAACAGGCAAATTTGGGGTACTCCTAGGCGATACAAGTCGATATGGATAGTCCGTTGCTGAGTATTTTTGCGAGGGGTGATATTGGATGGTAATGTTGCATCCTGAAAAAGATGGTTTAAGAACACGCCAAAGCTTTTCTAAAATCAAAGAAGTTATTGAAATGCCGAACCTGATTGAGGTTCAGAAAGATTCATACAACTGGTTTATTGAAAAAGGACTCCAAGAGGTTTTTGACGATATTGATAAAATCGAAGACTACACTGGAAATCTGGTTTTAGAATTTGTGGATTATTCCATAGAGGGAAAACCGAAGTATTCAGTGGAGGAGTGTAAAGAGAGGGATCAAACCTACTTTATACCGTTAAAAGTAACAGTTCGTTTAATAAATAAGGAAAAAAATGAAGTTAAAGAGCAAAAGGTCTATATGGCCGATTTGCATAAAATGACCGACACCGGAACCTTCATTGTCAATGGAGCGGAACGGGTTATTGTCAGCCAGCTGGTCAGGTCACCAGGGGCATATTTTTCCTTGAGTCGTGATAAACTGGGTAAGAAATTATTTTCAGCCCAGGTTATTCCTAACCGTGGTGCCTGGTTGGAATACGAAACGGATTCCAATGACATCATGTACGTTAAAATTGACCGGACCCGTAAATTACCGATCACAGCGCTGATTCGCGCACTGGGTCTGGGAACCAATCAGGAAATTCTTGATTTTTACGGTGATGATTACCGACTCATCGAAACCATTAAAAAAGATGAAAATAATAATATGAAATCGACCCGGGATGGTCTAATCGAGATTTATAAACGATTGCGTCCGGGCGAACCACCAACTGTGGAAAGTGCTCAATCCCTGCTTAATTCGATGTTTTTTGACGATCGTCGCTATGACCTGGCCAAGGTCGGCCGTCATAAATACAATAAAAAACTATCACTGTCAACCCGGATTGCCGGCCAGCGAGCGGCGAATACTGTGGTAAACCCGGAAACCGGTGAAGTCTATGTTGAAGAAGGCGAAATCATCACAAACGATGTCGCCATTGATATTCAGAACACCGGGATCAACGTCGTTGACGTAAAAGTGGAAGACAAAATTGTCCGTGTCATCGGAAACGGTTTTGTCGACATTAGTGCCCAGGATCTGGCTTTTGACATCAGTGATTTGGATATCACCGAAAATGTCTGCTACGAAGTGCTAAAAGAGATCTTAGAATCGGATGCAACCGACGAGGAAAAGAAAAAATCGATTAAAAAGCGAATGGATGAGCTGGTACCGAAGCATGTACTGATTTCAGATCTTCACGCCTCCATCTCTTATATTATTGGTCTGGACTATGATATCGGCGCCATTGATGATATTGACCATTTAGGCAATCGTCGTCTGCGTTCGGTTGGCGAACTGTTGCAAAATCAGTTCCGCATCGGGTTATCGCGAATGGAACGGGTTGTTCGAGAACGAATGTCGGTTCAGGACGACGAAATATTAACCCCTCAGGGCTTAATTAACACCCGCCCGGTCAATGCTGCCTTAAAAGAATTCTTTGGTAGCTCGCAATTGTCACAATTTATGGATCAGACCAATCCGTTGGCTGAATTAACCCATAAACGACGTTTATCAGCATTGGGACCCGGCGGATTAAGCCGTGAGCGAGCCGGGTTTGAGGTTCGCGATGTTCATCATAGCCATTACGGCCGGATGTGTCCAATTGAGACCCCGGAAGGTCCGAACATCGGACTAATCGGTTCGCTTAGTACCTATGCCCGGGTTAATGAGTATGGCTTTATTGAAGCACCCTACCGGAAAGTACATAATGGCGTTGTTTCGGAAGAAATTCATTATCTGGCGGCGGATGAAGAAGGTCGCTATACCATTGCCCAGGCCAATGAGCCGCTGGATGACAATAATCGTTTTGCTCGTAAACAAGTTACCGGTCGAGCCGGCAGCAAACGTGATTTTGTATTAATTCCACCGGATCGGGTTGACTACATGGATATTTCACCAAAGCAAATCGTTTCGGTGGCGACATCGCTGATTCCCTTCCTTGAAAATGATGATGCTAACCGGGCCCTGATGGGCGCCAACATGCAACGTCAGGCGGTACCACTGCTGATTCCCAAAGCGCCGGTAATCGGTACGGGAATGGAGCATAAGGCGGCCAAGGATTCCGGAGTCTGTGTCATTGCCAGAAATGCTGGAACGGTAGAACGGGTGGAAGCTGCGGCAGTCCATATTCGTACCGATAACGGCGAGTTGGATAAATATACCCTGCTAAAATTCAAACGCTCCAATCAGGGCACCTGTATGAATCATAAACCTTTGGTCAACAAAGGGCAATACGTACAGGCGGGAGAAATCATTGCCGATGGTCCGTCCACTGAAATGGGCGAACTGGCTCTGGGTCGTAACATTCTGATGGGTTTTATGACCTGGGAAGGTTACAACTACGAGGATGCGATCCTGATTAATGAAAAATTACTTAAAGAAGATGTTTTCACATCGATTCATATTGAAGAATTTGAAGCCGAAGCCCGAGAAACCAAGCTGGGACCGGAAGAAATCACTCGGGATATTCCCAATGTCAGTGAAGATGCGTTGAAGAACCTGGACGAACGCGGGATTATCTTTGTCGGTGCCGAGGTTAAATCCGATGATATCCTGGTTGGAAAAGTCACACCTAAGGGTGAAACGGATCTATCGGCAGAAGAAAAACTGCTGCGTGCCATTTTTGGTGAAAAAGCCCGGGAAATCCGGGATACATCCCTAAAAGTTCCCCATGGAGAATCCGGAATTGTCCTGGATGTTAAGGTCTTCTCGCGGGAAAATAAAGATGAAGATTTAAAACCGGGGGTTAATACTCTGGTGCGGGTTCTGATTGCAGTTAAACGTAAGATCTCCGTCGGCGATAAAATGGCTGGTCGTCATGGAAATAAAGGGGTAATTTCCCGAATCCTTCCCGAAGAAGATATGCCCTTTATGCCGGATGGAACGGCCCTTCAGATTGTACTTAATCCTTTGGGGGTTCCTTCGCGAATGAACATTGGTCAGGTTTTAGAAGTCCATCTGGGACTGGCGATGCGAACCATTGGCTGGCATATTGCGACCCCGGTTTTTGATCCCGCCAATGAAGATGACATCATGGAATTACTGGGTCAGGCGGGTTTGCCGGAAGATGGTAAGATTCAACTTTATGACGGACGCAGCGGCGAGCCCTTTGATAATAAGGTCACCGTTGGTTATATGTATATTCTTAAACTTCACCATTTGGTTGATGATAAAATGCATGCTCGTTCAACCGGGCCATACTCCTTAGTGACGCAGCAGCCGTTGGGTGGTAAAGCTCAATTTGGTGGCCAGCGTTTCGGAGAAATGGAAGTTTGGGCCTTAGAAGCCTACGGTGCCGCCCATACCCTGCAGGAAATTTTGACGATCAAGTCAGATGACGTGGTCGGCCGGGTTAAAGCCTACGAATCGATTGTTAAAGGCGAGAATATTCCCAAGCCGGGGATACCGGAATCGTTTAAGGTTCTGATGAAAGAATTCCAGAGTTTAGGTCTGGATGTGAACATCTTAAATGATCAGGAAATGATTAAGGTTCTTGATGATGAGATGGATGAGCGGGATCCCCTGGAAGAATTGGCCATTGAAATTGGCAGCACCGAAATTTCCGAAGCTGGAGATGACGTGAAATTGGAAGATAGCTTCCAGATTAAGAGCATTGATGATGACGAAGACGACGACTTATTTCAGTAACAATAAATTTATAAAAGAAGGGAGCGAAGCCATTTGTTAAACGAGGAATTCACCTTCAAATCCTTACAAATCGGATTGGCCTCACCTGAAAAAATCAGAGAGTGGTCACGTGGAGAAGTTAAAAAACCGGAAACGATTAATTATAGAACCCTGAAACCAGAAAAAGAGGGTCTGTTTTGTGAAAAGATTTTCGGACCTCAGAAAGACTGGGAATGTAATTGTGGTAAATACAAGCGTATTCGCCATAAGGGCATTGTCTGTGAAAACTGTGGGGTTGAAGTAACCAAGGCTAAGGTTAGACGTGAGCGGATGGGGCATATTGAATTGGCCTCTCCGGTTTCGCATATCTGGTATTTTAAAGGAATCCCCAGTCGAATGGGGCTGATCCTTGAGATGTCTCCGAGAAATCTGGAAAAAATAATTTACTTTGCCGCTTATGTGGTCACTGATCCGGGCGAAAGCAATTTTGATTTCAAACAAATCCTGACTGAGGCCGAATATAAAGAAGCAAAAGGTCAATTTGGCAATAAATTTACCGCCAGCATTGGTGCTGAAGCGATTCAGGAACTGTTAAAATTGGTTGACCTGGATCAGGAATCAGCAGTGCTCAAAGAAGAACTCAAAGGCAGTTCGGGTCAGAAAAAAATCCGGATAGCCCGACGACTAGAGGCGGTAGAAGCATTCAGAAATTCCACCAATCGTCCAGAATGGATGATTTTAGAAACGATTCCGGTTATTCCGCCAGAATTGCGGCCAATGGTACAGCTCGATGGGGGACGTTTTGCCACCTCAGATTTAAATGATTTATATCGACGGGTGATTAATCGAAATAATCGTTTGCTTAAATTGCTGGAACTGGATGCACCCGATATCATCGTTCAAAATGAAAAACGGATGCTTCAGGAAGCGGTTGATGCCTTGATTGACAATGGTCGACGCGGCCGCGCCGTTACCGGGCCGGGTAACCGCCCCTTTAAATCCCTGAGTGATATGTTAAAAGGTAAACAGGGACGCTTCCGTCAGAACCTTTTAGGAAAACGGGTTGACTACTCTGGCCGTTCGGTTATCGTTGTCGGACCAGAACTGAAAATGTATCAATGTGGACTCCCGAAAGAGATGGCGATTGAACTCTTTAAGCCCTTTGTGATGCGTGAATTGGTGGGACGAAATCTGTCCCAAAATATTAAAAGTGCCAAAAAGATGGTCGAAAAACTGGATCCCATGGTTTGGGATGTGCTGGAAGATGTTATTCAGGAACATCCGGTGCTGTTAAACCGTGCTCCGACCCTTCATCGACTGGGTATTCAGGCTTTTGAGCCGATTCTGGTTGAAGGTAAGGCGATTAAGCTCCATCCTCTGGTTTGTACGGCTTACAATGCCGACTTTGATGGCGATCAGATGGCTGTCCATGTGCCTTTGTCGGTTGAAGCTCAGGCGGAAGCGCGTTTCCTGATGCTGGCTTCCAATAATATCCTTAAACCACAGGATGGTACAGCGGTTGTTGCGCCCACCCAGGATATGATTTTAGGGACCTACTATATGACCATTTATAAAACAGATGGTAAAGGAACGGGTAGTGTCTTCAGAGATCTGGATGAAATGGAAATGGCTTACTTTAACAAGGATGTTGATCTTCATTCCCTGGTTAAGGTTCGGATAGTTAAAGAAATTGACGGTGAAATGATGACCCGTCTGGTTGATGGCACCGTTGGACGATTTATTTTCAATACCATTATTCCCCAAAATTTAGGTTTTGTTAAACGGGAAACCATTGAAGAAAAATTTGCCTTAGAAGTTGACCGGCAGGTTAATAAGAAAGTGTTATCGGAAATTGTTGAACGCTGCTATAAAACCTATGGGCCCACTAAAACATCTGAAGTACTCGACGAAATCAAGCGCTTAGGTTTTAAATTCTCGACCAGAGGCGCCATTACCGTTGGAGTCAGCGATATGGAAGTTCCAAAGAACAAAGAGGAAATCCTATCCCGGGCCGACGACAAGATTACCGAAAACATGACGCTTTATCGGCAAGGTTTTATCAGTGATGAAGAACGTTACAATAACGTTGTTGAGATCTGGAACAAAGCGACTGACGAGGTTACCGATGCTCTGCTTAATCACCTTGAAGCGCTCAATCCGATTAACATGATGGCGGATTCCGGGGCCCGAGGTAGTAAGAACCAGATTCGGCAGTTAGCTGGGATGCGTGGTCTGATGGCCAACCCAAGTGGTCGCATCATCGAATTGCCGATCCGATCAAACTTCCGTGAAGGACTAAATGTACTGGAGTTCTTCTCCTCCACTCATGGGGCCCGAAAAGGGTTGGCGGATACCGCTCTGCGTACCGCCGACTCGGGTTACTTGACACGGCGTCTGGTTGATGTCAGCCAGGATGTGATTGTCCGAGAAGATGATTGCGGCACCACGCGGGGTTATGAAGTATCTACCATAAATGATCACGGCGAAATTATTGAGACCCTGCAGGAACGACTGGTTGGTCGCTATGCCTTTGAAGATGTGATCGATCCGAAGACTGGTGAAGTATTAGCTCCCGGTGGTGAGATCATTTCAACGGAAATGGCTCAGGCGATTGATAAAGCCGGAATTGAAAAAGTACTCATTCGGGCGGCCTTTAATTGTCAATCAAAATATGGTGTCTGTAAGACCTGTTACGGGGTGGATTTAACCACCTGGCGACCGGTTGAAATCGGTGAAGCGGTTGGTATTATTGCGGCCCAGTCCATCGGTGAACCGGGTACCCAGCTGACCATGCGTACCTTCCATACTGGTGGGGTGGCCTCGGCTGACGATATCACTCAGGGTCTTCCCCGTATTGAAGAGCTTTTTGAAGCCCGAAAACCAAAAGGCCAGGCGATTATTTCAGAAATCGACGGTCGTGTGGAAATACAGGATACCCAGAAAAAAACTGAAGCAGTAGTTACCGGCGCTGATGGTGATATGAAGGTCTATCTCATTCCTTATGGCTCACGACTTCGGGTTCATACCGGCGATCAGGTTATTGCCGGGGATGAAATAACCGAAGGTTCCATTAACCCCAGTGATATTTTAAGGATTCAGGGCATTGACCATGTTCAACAATACTTGCTTCAGGAAGTACAGAAAGTTTACCGAATGCAAGGGGTGCACATTGGCGATAAGCATTTGGAGGTCATTATCCGTCAAATGCTTAGAAAAGTTAAAATCGAAAACCCTGGTGATACGGCATTATTGGCCGGCAGCCTGGTTGATATTTTTAATTTTGAAGATGAAAACACGGCTGCCCGGGAAGCTGGAGCAGAAGAAGCTACCGCCAGTCGGGAACTGCTGGGAATCACCAAAGCTTCTTTGGCGACTGACTCGTTCTTATCCGCAGCATCCTTCCAGGAAACCACCCGCGTTCTTACCGACGCCGCCATCAAAGGCAAGGTTGATCCACTGATTGGACTCAAAGAAAATGTTATTATCGGACAATTGGTGCCTGCTGGTACCGGCGTGAAGATGTATGGTGACATTGATTTGGTCTATGAACGGGAAGAAGAAGATGTATATGAAGATATGATCGAAGAAGAGACCGTCACTGAATCACTGGATATTGTCTTTGATGATGATATTTTAAACGCCTATGTTGAAGAAGAACAGGAAGAAACAGAAGATGCGATCATTACTGATTTGGACATCTTTGACCTGGATTTCTTAACGAAAGAATAATTCTTGACATTTAAGACACAAACATGTATAGTTATTAGGTGTGTTTAGAGAAAAACCACAAACAGCAAGAAGGAGGATCCGATGAATCAATTTGTTGATGTTTCAAAAGTGATTGGAATGAAGCAAACTCTTAAGGCTGTGAAAGAAGGCAACGCAATCAAAGTTATTTTGGCAGAAGATACCGATGAAAAGATCAAAAAAAGCATTGTAGAATGCTGTGATCAGTATCAGATCGCACTCGAACGGGTTGAAACCAAGGTTGGACTCGGAAAAGCCGGTGGGATTGATCGGGCAGCAGCCGTGATTGCCATTATCAAATAAAACGAATCGGGGTTGCCTTTAACGCAGCCCTGGTTCCATCAAAAGTCATTAATAGTCGTTTCGATTATTGATATATTTTTATTAAAAGGAGGTGCAGGACTAAATGCCTACAATTAATCAGCTTGTAAAAAATGGAAGAAAACGCATGGAAGAAAAAACAAAAACCCCAGCGTTGAAAGCAAACCCTCAAAAAAGAGGCGTATGTACAGCAGTTAGAACATCCACACCAAAGAAACCAAACTCAGCGCTTAGAAAAATCGCCAGAGTTCGTCTCGTTAACGGAATGGAAGTAACAGCCTATATTCCCGGTGTTGGCCACAACTTACAAGAACATAGTATTGTTCTTATTAAGGGTGGACGTGTCAAGGATTTACCAGGGGTACGTTATAAAATTATCCGTGGTGCGCTTGATACCGCTGGTGTTGATGCTCGTAGACAAGCTCGATCCAAATATGGGGCCAAAAAGCCTAAAAAGTAGTAGTGCATAGTGCTGCATATTCAAGCGCTCGTATAAATCGATCGAGACCAAATATATGTTAGAGACGCTATACGCACAACAACGAAATGTTGGATGTCGAGTACCGATGAACATAAAAAAATGTTAAGGAGGGAAGTAAAGTGCCTAGAAAAGGACCTGTTCCAAAAAGAGAAGTTTTACCTGATCCTATTTACGGAGATATTGTTGTAACGAAGTTAGTCAACAATATCATGTTAGATGGGAAAAAAGGTGTTGCCCAAAAAATCGTTTACGATGCATTTGAAAAAGTTAATGAAAAAACTGGCAAAGATGCCCTGGAAGCATTCCAGGAAGCTTTAGCTAATATCACACCTGTACTGGAAGTTAAAGCACGCCGAGTTGGTGGTGCAACCTACCAGGTACCAATGGAAATCAGAACTGAACGTAAACAAGCTTTAGGGCTTCGTTGGTTAGTTACTTATTCCAGAAAAAGATCTGAAAAAACCATGAAAGATCGTTTAGCTGGAGAAATTATGGATGCACTCAATAACAGTGGTGCCGCCGTTAAGAAAAAAGATGATACCCACGCTATGGCTGAAGCCAATAAAGCTTTTGCACATTATCGTTGGTAATCCATGTATAGAAATAAGAGAGGAAAGCATCTGTGTCAAGAGAATATAGTTTAGATAAAACAAGAAATATAGGTATTATGGCACATATTGATGCAGGAAAAACGACTACCACCGAAAGAATCCTGTTCTATTCCGGGAAAATCCATAAAATTGGAGAAACCCATGATGGGGTTTCCCAAATGGACTGGATGGAACAAGAACAAGAAAGAGGTATTACCATTACCTCGGCAGCAACCACGTGTTTTTGGAATAACAACCGTATCAATATCATTGATACACCAGGCCACGTTGATTTTACCGTAGAAGTTGAGCGATCTTTGAGAGTTCTTGATGGAGCGGTTGCTGTATTTTGTGCAAAAGGTGGCGTTGAGCCTCAATCAGAAACAGTTTGGCGACAAGCCGATAAATATCATGTTCCCAGAATGGCTTATATCAATAAAATGGACATTACCGGAGCGGACTTTTATAATGTACTGAAGATGATGGAGGATCGTTTAAGCACGAATCCTGTTCCAATTCAATTACCTATTGGCAAAGAAAGTGACTTTGTGGGGATCATCGATCTCCTGATTATGAAAGCCATAATTTATAAAGATGATTTGGGCGAAGAAATTGAAATCATCGATATTCCTGAAGACATGCGTGAGCTGGCTGACGAGTATCGTGAAAAAATAATTGAGTCGATCTCTGATTATGACGAAAGCATCATGGAAAAATTCCTTGAAGGCGAAGAAGTTGGTCTTGATGAATTAAAAGCAGCGATTCGACTGGCGACTTTGAATGTTGATATTATTCCCGTTGTTTGTGGTTCATCTTATAAAAACAAAGGTGTTCAATTAGTGTTGGATGCAATTGTTGACTACATGCCTTGCCCATTGGATGTTCCGGCGATCACTGGGATCAATCCAGATACCGAAGAAGAAGACAGCCGAAAAGCAAGCGATGATGAACCATTTTCAGCACTCGCTTTTAAAATCATGACCGATCCATTTGTTGGAAAGCTGGCATTCTTCCGTGTATATTCCGGAAGTATCGAATCTGGTTCTTATGTTTTCAACTCCTCTAAGGGGAAAAGAGAACGTCTTGGCCGAATTCTGCAAATGCATGCTAACCACCGTGAAGAGATTACCACTGTTTATACCGGTGATATCGCTGCCGCGGTTGGTTTAAAAGATACTTCAACAGGGGATACCTTGTGTTCAGACAAGGCGCCCATTATTCTTGAGTCGATGGAATTCCCGGAACCGGTAATCCATGTCGCCATAGAACCAAAAACAAAGGCCGGCCAGGAAAAAATGAGTACCGCTTTAGCAAAACTGGCTGAAGAAGATCCTACGTTCAGAACGCGTACCGATGAAGAAACGGGTCAAACCATTATCTCAGGAATGGGTGAGCTTCACCTTGACATTATCGTTGACCGAATGCTTCGTGAATTTAAAGTGGAAGCCAATGTTGGGGCACCTCAGGTGGCCTACAAAGAATCCATTACCAAAGCAGTTGATGCTGAGGGTAAATTTGCCCGTCAATCGGGTGGTCGTGGTCAATATGGTCACTGTCTTATCCGGATGGAACCAGTTGAACCGGGAACCGGATATATCTTCGAAAACAAGACCGTTGGAGGATCGATTCCAAAAGAATTCATCAACCCAATTAATCAGGGGATTGAAGAAGCCATGCGTAATGGTGTTTTAGCTGGATATCCTGTACTCGATCTTAAGGTTATCGTATATGATGGTTCTTACCATGATGTGGATTCATCAGAAATGGCCTTTAAGGTTGCCGGGTCGATGGCGTTTAAAAACGGTATGAGAAAAGCCGATCCGGTTATCTTAGAACCAGTATTTAAACTTGAAGTCGTCATTCCAGAAGAATACATGGGCGATGTCATGGGCGATATCAGCTCGCGACGTGGTCGTGTTGAGGGTATGGAAATGCGTGGTGGTGCACAGATCATTAAAGGGATGGTGCCACTGTCAGAAATGTTTGGATATGCAACAACACTAAGAAGTAAAACTCAGGGCCGTGGTGTTTACACCATGCAGTTCTCACACTATGAAGCAGTTCCTAAATTTATTTCAGAAGAAATAATTGAAGGACGTAAATAATAGCAAAGCTATAAAATAAATTTTAAGGAGAAGAACAAATGGCAAAGTCAAAATTTGAAAGAAATAAGCCCCATGTAAATGTTGGAACAATTGGTCACGTCGATCATGGTAAAACAACATTAACAGCGGCAATCACATCTGTACTTAATAAGCGATTTGGAACAGGGGAAGCCGTTGCATTTGAAAACATCGATAAAGCCCCAGAAGAAAGAGAACGTGGGATCACGATTTCAACCGCTCACGTAGAATATGAAACAGCAGTACGTCACTATGCTCACGTTGACTGCCCGGGCCATGCCGATTATGTTAAGAACATGATTACCGGTGCTGCTCAAATGGACGGC
>Ga0163223_100194_pt1 | contig 21147 bp, 19 predicted proteins | sample MSEWel2016_02_17_2_FD_113147 | JGI IMG/M metagenome (GOLD analysis project Ga0163223, IMG submission 113147) | Subsurface microbial communities from deep shales in West Virginia, USA - MSEEL Well Study Marcellus 5H_2016_02_17 ...
ATGACGATTAAGTCATATCTTGGGACAGCCAAGAAACATGGTATCAATACACATGAAGCAATAAAAGCAGCTCTTGAAGGCGACGATTATAGGTTGTTATTTGGAGCTGACTGAACAGTTACAATTCTTTTTCATTATGTCGGCATTTTACTGCTTTATCAAAAGCTGAATATGGATGAAAATGAAATGGAGTAAAATGGTCAAGGCCTAGCACCGTGCGTTTATCAATAATCCTATTGTCTGCAATATCAATAAAATACAATTTATCCTCAATCATCTGTTTTCTTGGTAATAGTTCATTTTTAATAATAGATTCAAGATTTTTAAGTTCTGTTAGATGATAAAGTAGCTTCCCTGATTTAATATTTTCTAAAGACATTTTATCTCCCCTTTATTATTATAGCAAACATATGTTAGCATTTCCACAAATATAAATCTATCATTTCTTTAAACAATAAATTTCAATATCTCGTCCTCATACATATTGGTCAAATTTATCTTATCATGTTATACTAGTTTTCTCAAGAACTCATTATAATCAACTATACAGACCAATCAATTCCGTTAAAAGGAGGCGAATTATGCGAACTGTACATATTTTTGTCGAAGGCCAAGTCCAAGCCGTGGGCTTTCGCTATTATACGTTAACCCAAGCACAGTCTATCGGTGTCAATGGTTGGGTTAAAAATAGAAACGACGGTCGAGTCGAAATTATTGCCCAAGGCGGCGAAGAGCCTGTGGAATCATTTATTCAATCCGTCAAAAAAGGCCCTCGCTTTTCACACGTTGAAGACATGAAAGTTGAGGACCTTGACAATTCGACTGAATATCGTTCTTTTGAAATCACATATTAAGTTTTTACCTATTTTGTTCTGCCACCCATGTAGCAAATAAATCAATCCATGGCTGGCAGGACTTTTCTATGTTTGTATTTCCGGGATGTGCTGTTTCTTCTGTAGCCAGTGATAAACCATGAGACCCCTTTTGAAACACATGTAGGTCAAAAGGAACTTCACATTTTCGAAGAGATCTGGCAAATTCAAGAGCGTTTTCCACCGGAACACTGGCATCTTCAAAAGTATGCCATAGAAATGTTGGCGGTACTTTTTCGCTTACGCGAGCTTCAAGAGCCCCAAACTCCCAGTTAATCTTCTCCTTATTCCCGAATAGATTAATCATGGATCCTTCATGCGCAAATTCATTGGACAAAATCACCGGATAAGATAGCATTAAACCATTTGGCTTCACGTCTTCAGTCGCTAATCCAAGCGAATCTGATAGCCACTGTTCATGATAATAAACACCATGACTTGCTGCTAAATGACCGCCAGCCGAAAAGCCACCAACGATGATTTTATCCGGGTCAAGGTACCACTCTTTTGCATTTTTACGAATGATTGAGACGGCCTTTGCCACTTGTAATAAAGCTTCCGGAAAGACTGCCGGCTCTACACTATAGTCTAATATAAAGGCTTGAAATCCGCGGGCATTCATGGCAATTGCTACTGATTCAGCCTCTCTTTTAGATTTGAATCCATATCCGCCACCTGGACAAATCAATACCGCCGGACGTTGTCTCATCGGATCTATTTCCTCTGCATTTTCAATAACATAGGTTTTCATCGAGGCTTGATGACTGTCCTTTGATAGACGTTCATCCCAGTATTTGCTCATATAATCTTGGGGCAAGATCACTTTATCTTTTTCAATATGAATCCTTATCTTTTCATGAATCATGTGTATGTCTCCCCCTTATCTATTCATTTTCTTTTCTATAGGCAACAGTTAATCCTTTTAGAAAACTTCGTGCATATTTATCTAAGCAAGAACGATAATGTTTATGTCCTTCTTTTCTAAAGAAGGCACTCAGTTCACTTTTTGATACACTAACACCTGCTTTTTCAAAAATATTTAACATATCATCACTGGTAAGATTAAGTGCAATTTTTAGTTTTTTAAGCATAACATTGTTACTACTTTTTCCTGCTTTTAAGGTTAATATTTGTTTTGGTTTTTGCCCCGGCTTCGGCTCTTGTCGACCACGCTTAAATATGATGAATCCGTTTAAAAAAGATTCTAACATATGATTGGTGCATTCCATATGTTCCTCATTCTCTTCATCATCCTTATGTTCTTCTTCCACTTCTTCAATGACACTTCCATCTTCTCTATGTGTATCAAAATTATAAATGTCCATTGGTTTTGTGAGAATCTTATCTAATTCTTCTTTTGACACTTCGACTTCACCCAATCGGAAGATTTCAATCATATCCGTGTCTTTAATATCCAGTGCGTATCTTAAGCGGATCAATATATCATTATTATTCATGTTTACCTCAACTCTTTCATTTCAAATATTTCTTCCATTATAGCATAGTTAGCCCTTAACTGCACCAACCATGGTTCCTTTGGTAAAATATTTTTGAACGAATGGGTATACGACCACCATTGGAATAATAGAAATAATTATGGTTGCATACACAACCGTTTCAACAGAGTAGCCTAGTCGAGCCATTTCTACTGCATCGCTAAACTCTGATGTTGCGTTCATTTCAATAATCATCTTACGTAACAATACTTGAAGTGGTACTTTATTCTCATCTCTAAGCAGAATCATGGACCAGAAAAAACCATTCCATTTACTTATAGCATAAAACAAAGCCACCGTTGCTAGGCCTGCTTTTGATAAAGGCAAGTATATCGAAGCGAGTATTCTTAAATCATTGGCCCCGTCAATGGATGCCGATTCTTCAAGGGATTCAGGTACTGATTCAAAATAGGTTTTCAAAATAATGACATTAAAGGCCACAATGGCAAAACCTATAATCGGTACCGCCCTCGTATTGTATAACCCCAATGATCTAAAGTTCAAAAACTCAGGTACTGTTCCGGCTTTAAACCACATAGTTAAGGTAACCATAATTGTAAAGAATTTTCGTCCCATTAGACGATGTTTACTCAATGCATAGGCTCCGGTCACACTAAAAAACATACAAGTAGCCGTTCCAACAACTGCATAGAAAATCGTATTTCCATAGGCAACCCACAGGCCTCTAAACTCCATGACTTTACCATATGCACTAAAATTAATATTTTTTGGCAATAGCAAAACTTGGCCTGCCGCAACTGCTTCGCCGTTACTTATGGACGCAGACAGTACATAGACAAATGGATATAATGTGACCAAGGCAATAATACCTAAAACAAGCTTATTCACAATCGAGAAAATCAATTCTCCTTTGCTTTTCTTCATAATTCTATACCCTTCCTTTCTATAATGGATTCTACCATAGTGAATTTTTGGTTAAATGCTTACTTAACTTATTGGCTCCAACAACAAGAACAAAAGCAACCAGCGTTTCAAAGAGTCCAACTGCTGCCGCTAAATCATATTGGGCATCCACAAGGCCGACTCGATATACATAAGAACCTAGAACATCTGCCGTCTCATAGGTTGCCGGATTATATAAAAGTATAATCTTCTCAAAAGATAAGGTCACAAGATTCCCGATTTGTATAATGAACATAATCATAATCGTCGGTAGCAATCCGGGTATGGTTACATGAAGCGCCTGTTTAAAACGACTGGCACCATCAATTCGAGCCGCTTCATATAACTGCTGGTCAATACCTGCTAGGGCTGCCAAAAACACAATCGATTTGAATCCAGCTTCTTGCCAAATCCCCATCCCCACAAAAATACCTCTGAATAATTCCGGTTTGATTAAAAAATAAATACGTTCAAAGCCAAGTCTTTCAATAATAATATTGATAACGCCTGTTGATGGTGATAAAAAATTAATGACAATCCCCGCAACGATAACCGAAGATATAAAGTGAGGTAAGTAGGTTGCTGTTTGAACAAAACTCTTATACTTCAGATTTTTTATTTCATTTAAGAGTAAGGCTAGTAAAATCGGTGCCGGAAAACCAAAAGCTAAAATCATAAGGTTTAGCAAAAACGTGTTTCGAATCGTTCGATAAAAATAGGGTCCTGTGAAAAATGTTTTAAAATGTTCTAAACCAACCCACGGACTTTCAGCAATCCCTTTAAATAGACTGTAATCCTTAAATGCAATTTGTAATCCATATAGGGGTTTATATTTAAATAATATAACCCATATAATCATTGGTGCCAATAACAGGTAGAGATAACGATCTCTGTAAATATTTTTTTTGATTTTTAACATAAATGTAGACAAGAATATCCGCCTCCTTTGTTTTATTGATTTCACTATAGCACCCTTTGTCTAAAGGATAAATCCACACTATATCGAATCATCTACAAAACTTCGAATATCTTGTCTACATTTTATACACTATCTACTTTATTTCACATTTTTGACTTAATATTTTTCGCATATTCCCCCGGAGAGGTTCCTTCATACTTTTTAAACATACGAATAAAGGAATTCACATTATAATAACCTACTTGAATCGCCAAATCTTTGATTTTTATATTGGGATTTTCTCGTAAAAACTCCGTTGCTTTTTGAGCTCTATACTTATTTAAATAGCTTTTAAAGTTTTCTCCGGTTTCTTTTTTAAATATCGTACTAAAATACCCTGTCGAAAGATTCAAATACGAAGATACTTCCTCTAGGGATATATCTTCATGATAGTGCTCTTTAATAAAGCGCATCATTTCTGTCGAATATTCAATTGCTTTTGTTTGGGACCTTTTCTTAACAATGTCACAGTAATTTAAGAAAATCACTTTGATATGGTCAAAAAGTTCTTCAACCTCATAACGGCTATTTTCAAAGACCCGACTCATTTCGAGTTCGTCTTCTTCATTTTTAAACTGTATTTTCAGATGAACGCGACGCATGGTACCGACTAAGGCCATTATTAAGTTTCGGTGTTCTTGCTCTTTCATCGTTTTTTCTACAAAATTCAGTTTATACAAACGCTTGAAAATCTGTTCCACTTGATTGTTTTGACCTTGCAGGGTCGATATAATCAAATCTCTTTCTAGATCGACCGGATACACATAGGCGTCTGAACCAAAGAGTTCTTCCATATCTGAGCTACTGATAATGGCCCGTTTGTCAAAGCTTGACCGGTAATCTAAAACAGATAAGCAGGATTGATAGGATTGATTGAGTTGATATAGATTCTCCACCTGTTCACCGATAATTGCGACGATATCTATTCCTTCATCAACTTCAATGGCTCCCATCATTTTACTTAACATTTTTTTCAACCTTTTTTCATCCCAATCGGATAGAATCAATCCATAAAGATCATAGTTTAATTCTGTCAGTTCAAAAAAACATCCTTCAATAGTTAACGCCTTGTCTAAAATCGTAAATATACTCTTACTGATACTATTTCTGGCCTCACTTAAATAGTTTTCTATGGGAGCATCGACTTCTTGAACTTTAAACAGAATGATTTGTGGTGATTTGGACAAGTATTTAAGATGATAGGTAGTGATTGCCTTATCCCCATCCGGTTCTGAAACTAATCCATGAATCAATTCTCGAATAAACTTGGTTCGTAAATCCACTTTATTTTCATTGATTGTCACCTTCAATTTTTCATTAGCATGTTTAATATCCTGGGTTATTTTTGATAAAAAGGCAAATTCATCATCTTTGGTCCCTTCATCTTCTTCAAAAGATTGCATAATAAATTCAATGGGTCGATACATGGATCTTGCAAAAAAGGCGGCAATAATAGCTCCGATAAACACTATGAAAATATATAGAAAAATCCCGATTAGATACTGCTGTATTGCAAAACTTTGTTTTGAATACGGCAAATCAATGACGTAGATCAAATTGGGAATAATCGTTGATTTTCGTGTAACTTGAATATTTTCACCTTGGATGATATGGTTATTTTCGATTTTCTCTCTTTGGGCATCACTTTCACTCAAAATGATGACTTCAAGATGTTCATTCTCCTTGATTGGGTCAATATTTTTCTTAGTTATGGTTTGAATCACTAATAATTTGTTTTTGGTGCTATATTTATTTACGGTCATAAGAACGATGTTAATATTGTTACTATCATTAAAAATGAAGTAGTCCCTATTTTCACTTGTTTCATAAAACTGACGGATAAGCTCCTGTTCCTCATCTGTAAAGGAAAAATTCGAATGAAATTCTTCATGGCTCATGGTTGCCTGATTGGTAATGAAAAGATTATCCTCATATTTCGTCAATGCAATTCTTGCTCCCAAATCAGAAAAGACCGACATATCCCGTCGTAGCTTTTCATGTATTCGGGTAATGGAATAGTAATTACCATCGTTAATAATGTACTCCTTAAAATCGCTGTCTAAGTACAAGGTATCTACATACTTCAATAAACTGGCAAGGCGTTGGTCGATATTTCTTGCCATTTGATTTGCATAATTCACTTTATTATTTAATTCTTGATTCTCCAGATTTTTTTTATTCTGATAGACAAAAAAACTTGTCAAGATAAGCCCATAAACAAGTGTAAAAGATATATATATTAAAAAAAGCCGTTTGAAATACTTTCGTCGAATCAAAACATCACCCCACTGATATTATTCATAAAACAGGAATAAGAAGAAGGCCGGCCTTCTTCTTTACTCCTTTTCACCTATTATTTTAGACGATCGTATGCTGATTGATGAATTTCTACGAACTCTTGGAATCCTAATTCGTTTAAACGATTGATGTAAGCATCCCATCCCGCTTCAACAGACTCGCCTCCGAGAATCCATTTTTGATGTGTTTCCATCATATAGGTTTCAATATTTGTATTTAATTCATCAAAGACCTTTTGTTCTTCATCATTAAATGCTACAAGTGGAAAAGCATCCACTACATAGTCATTATCCACATACATTTTTGCACCTTCAGCTGCTATATCATTATAGGTTTGAAGCTCATAATCAAAGTCTTGGAAGAATCCGATTGGAACTTGTCCACCAATATCCCACAATTGTGCTTGTACGCTTTTGTCTCCATTGAGTACTTCCGGTTTAAACACTGGTTTCCCGTCAATCATATCATATTGTTCACCTTCAATACCATAGTTCATTAAACGTCGACCTTCTTCGGTAAACCAGAAGTCAAAATATTTAATGGTTTCAACAACATTCTCATTGGCTGATGTAATTGCCCATCCATCCGGTTTGACTAACTCACGGTTAAATTCTTCCCACACCTCTCCTTTGCTGTCCGCCGGAGGTGCAATAGCTACAAATTCAAAACCAGGAATCGATTCTGCTAATGTTGTATTGTAACTAGCACTTGAACCAAACCAGTCATGCGTCATACCACCAATGTTATTGCCTAGTGCAATATCCCTTGATTTTGATCCGCGTGTGTATATTTCAGGATCGATTAGGCCTTCTTCATACCACTTTGCAACGTTAATCATACCTTCTTTGAACTCTTCGGATACAAGTCCGTGTTGTACTTTTCCTGAATCATCCACAAAGAAGTCTGTTCTAGCTCCCCAAAAATGGGCTAAGCGGATGGCTTCATTATCTTTAAAATTCTCACCAACATGACGTGAAAAATAAGGAATTTCGTCTGCTTGTCCATTTCCATTTGGATCTTCTGTTGCAAACGCTTTTAATACATTGTATAAATCATCAACATTTTTAGGAACGTCTAACTCTAACTTATCCAACCAATCTTTACGAATAAAATAGCCTTTTCCTACGCTTCCATCCGGAACATAAGGAATATAATACATATGTCCGTCCGGTCCTGATGAATATGTTTGTACGTATGGATGTTCATCAATAAACTTTTGAATATTGGGTGCATGTTCAGCAATCAAGTCTTCTAAAGGAATGAATGCTCCTTCCATACCATATTTAATAAAGTCATCTCTCAAGTTGTTTCCTTCAACGATATCAGGCAAGTCACCAGATACCATCAATAGATTAAAGACTTCCTGTGTATCCGTTGCGGATGTTGGCGCTACCCCTTTTAAACTCACATTTGTAAGTCGTTCAGCCTCTTTAAATACCGGCCATTCTTCATTATATGCATAAGCATTACGAAAATGCATGTGCAAGGTTAACTCAAGTGGTTCTTCACTAACATACGTTTCAGGTAAATCCGATGATTGAGATTCTGTTCCGCCTGTTTTTTCATCCGTATCTTTGTTGTCTGTACTTTCAGCCGTTGTATCATTTTGTGCTGTTTCTGTTTCATTGCCACATGCTGCCACGCTTAACATTAAACTAAGAATCATAATAATTGAAACAAATTTTTTCATTCATGTACCCCCAATGTCGTTTTTTATTTGGAACACTTCACTGGCGCCGTAATGCGTTCGTTAACAATTCAAAGTATAGCATCATGGCTCATTCCGGTAAATACGCAATACTTAATATCCATCTACCATTCTTAATATACCCATTCTATACTCTTTTTTTTATATTCTATCTACAAAAACAACGATTATGGCTATTTGCCTTTCGCCTTAAGCTTCAGCAAGGCTTCTAAAAAATAGTAATCTCCCCAGCTCGTTGATTCATCAAAACCTTCATTTCTATGATACATACCTTGAGTAAGTATTCCGGATCCAGTTTTACATTCGGACACCATATAATGATTGATCAAGGACTCCATAATCTGCGTTGCATAATCATAATAAAATGAACCGCTATCCCCAACACATTCGTCAAGAATTATCAAGCCGGAGGCACCGATACTGGCTGCTGAACTATCCCGAATATCCGGATGACTATCCGTGAAGTCAAAATCCCAAAAGTGGACAAAATCATGAGGCAAATTTTCAATAAATACTTTGGCAGAGGCTATCGCTGTATCAAGAAACAAAGGCTCTTTTGTCAGTTGATACATTCTTGCAAATCCATAGGCACTCCATGCTTGCCCTCTGGCCCATGTAGATTCATCTCTATGCCCTTGATGGGTTTTTCCTTCAACTGGTTGACCTGTTTTTTTGTTCATATAATAGGTATGATATGTGGAACCGTCTTGTCGAACCAGTGTTTTTGCCGACATCTTGGCATGTGCGATTGCAGCATTCGCGTATTTTTCATCCTCGCTTATTTTGGAAACTTCCATTAAAAACTCGACGTTCATCATACAATCAATGATAATACGGGTCGTCTCATTTGGCTCATCAATCTTACCCCACGCTTGGATAAAACCGCCTTTTTCATAATAGCGTTCCATTAATTTATCCGCCGCATCAAGGATGACTTTTTTTGTCTCTTCTTGCGGGTCCATCTGATAATCTTTTACAAAGGTGAGTAAGAATAAAAATCCGATATCGTGGGTATCCATATGTCCATGATAACACCGTTGTCGAAAAGAATCTAAGTATTTATCACGATTTTTTAAAAATTCTGGGTCTTTTGTATCTTGGTATGCCAGATATGTCATACCCGGAAAAAAACTTGCCGTCCACAATCGATTCGACTCTTGCTTATATTTCCCATCTTCGCTCACATGTGGAAAACCTTCTAAAAAATAGTCTAAATTCAGCTTTATCTGATTATAGGTTTGATTTAATGCTTGTCGATGTAAATCACTAAATGATTTCTTCATAATAAGTCCTTTCAATCGTTCAAAACAAACGCTCTCTTGTCCTGCCTTAATCCATTCAAAAAAGCAATCATTCTCCTTGGCTGCTTCTTGATCGCCGGGTGCATCTCCAATCATCAATATGTTTCTGCTTGGAATTCCCTTTTTAACGAAGTCGGCTAAAATCTCCGTTTTTGTTCCGTCGTTTTGACTTGTTAGTAGGTCTACATATTCTAACAAGCCTCCTTGAGACCATTCTTTGTATAAGGCCTCTTGATTCGCCGACGAAACAACCGCTAGTTGATACTTTTTTGAAGCTTCTTTTAAAAATTCCAAGACACCATCAAAGGGTTCTATGACAGGCATTTCTTGATCTATCTTCCGATTAACATTTTCAGACCACCTTAACACTTTTTCTATAAAACTATCCTTGCTTTGGTCAATCCATTTTTTCAAACTTTCTACATTATGGGTTTGATGGTGTGTGATATATTCATGATATAACCGCAAGTCTCCAGCTTGAATGTCTCCTCTTTCCTGCATTTCATTAAAGAGTAAATACAATCCAAGAAATCGATTAACACCGCGTGTTTTTTCATACAAGTTAATATCCAGCCACCGTCTATAAATCGACTGATCATGATCGTCGAGTCCAAAAACATGTAGTATTTCAGGATAAAAAAAGTGTTTATGTTTAAGGGTCATGGTATCAAATGCACATCCATCTGAGTCAATGGCAATCCATTGTTTATTCATCCGCATCACCTACTCCGCGCAAGGGAGATTCACCTAACGGATTAATACCTTTATATAAATAGTCACAAACGGCGTCTAAATTACGTGGCGTTGTCGCATAGGTCAACACACTATACTGATTTTTCTCGGATTTCGTAAACGAATAAGGCGTATTCACAATCGTAATTAACTCACCTTGATAGGCCTTTTCTAGTTGATTAATTAATGGATTGTTTGCTTTTTTGGAGCGCACATAAAAATTGGTAATAATAATACGCTCATATTGATGGCACATTTCAAGAATTTTTTCCATGTCTTCTTGATCAATAACATAATCGATTTCATAGAAGTCCGCATTAAGACCACACTTTAATGATTGATGGTAGAAATAGCCATAATACCAATAACCATTATTCGGAACGCCTTTATTCATTTGTTCAATAATCAGTGTCTTTTTTTGTCGATCAAGTGGCGCTTTGATTTTTTCCACACCGTAATCCTGTATTGAACGTCGGGCAATATCTTTGGCTAAATGGCTATATTTTCCACTGCGAATAACCGTCTCCGGTTTTTCACATGAAAGTCCACTAAACATTTTATAATCATATTTCAATTTAAGAATACGGTAAAGCTTTTCTTCAATGTCTTCGAGTGTTAATTTATCTTCCTGAACAAATTGCTTAATCTTTTGGATGGTTTCTTCGACTAACCCATTTTCTGCCTTCATGAGAATCAAATCACATCCGGCTACAAGGCTCATGGCACATGCATTGGCAACACCATAGCGCATAGCAAGGGCTCCCATTGTCATGGAATCTGTTGTAATCACACCTTTAAACCCTAGCTCTTCTCGTAGTATTCCTGTTACAATCTTGTAGGATACTGTTGCTACATTTTCAGGATCTAAGGCCGGATAAATACTGTGCGCAATCATAATTGATGGAAGCAAATCTTCTTCGATGAGTACTTTATATGGCAATAATTCTCTTTTGTATAAGGTCTCTTTATCTACATCAATAACCGGCAAATGGTAATGGGCATCAACATCTGAGTCACCACGTCCGGGAAAATGTTTACCCGTTGCAATCATATTGGCTTCTTTAAACCCTTTACAGGCTTCTCTTGCATAAGCAATGACTGTCGATACGTCATCTGAATAAGCTCTGGTATAAATCTCCGGATTGTTGGGATTGGTGTTAATATCTAACACAGGTGAATGCACATAATTAAAGCCAACACTTAGACTTTGCTTTGCAATGGCTTCACTAACTAGATAGGCATTATCCTTGTTTCCAGTCGCTGCAATGCCCATCGGTTTTGGGAAAAGCTCGACTCCACCAAAATTAAAATCGGCACTTGTTCCTCCTTCTTGGTCAAAACTAAAGTGTAGAGGAACGCCACTTGGTCGTGCCATTGCAAGTGTTTGAAGTTCTTCAAGCACGTCTTTGTACTGGTCTAACTCCATAAGTGGCTGTTGCTCCGCTTTCAAAAAATGTTTATTGTCCACTTTGACCGTCACTTTTCCACTCTCCGGATCTATATAATTACCGAATGAACGGGTTGTTGGGGATAATCTCAACCCACCACAGTGATACTTTGTCACAAAATCATAAATATGCTTTCTGGGTAATGTCCCTGAAAAACCTAAGGTCAATAGACCACCAATTTTCTCCTCAAAAGACATTTTCTTAATAATCGATGTAATAAATGCATTTTTCTTTCCATTATAATCCTCCGTTATTATTATTCGACTACTCAATTCAAACCTCAATTCATATAATTTTTCATCTATAAATAACGTAACAAAAAAAATGTATATTTAAAATCTACAAGACTTAGGATTTATATACATTTTTTGTTTTATTCTTCTTTTTTAGTTAAATCTTTCTTTATACATTTTGGGAGAAATACCAATTTTGTTTTTGAACAGTCTTGAAAAATAATAGTAATCTTGATATCCTAGCTCTTGAGCAATCGCCTTTATTGGCTCTTGTGTCGTTGTTAGAAGTTTACAGGCCCTTTGCATTTTCATGTGAATAAAATAATCAACTGGTGTGAATCCATACTGTTTTTTAAAAAGCTTGGTAAAATGATCCTTTGACAAACTAAAGTGATCTGCCATATCATCTAGCGAAATATTCATATAGAGATTTTGCTTCATATAAATGAGTACATCCTCAAATTTATTCATCTTGTTCAATAATTTCGTTTCTGATTTCATATGAATATATGACAATAAGGATTTTAGAACGTTTGCACTATGAAGATGATATTGTAATGCATAACCCTTTTCCATCTTTTTCAACATTTCATAAAAGTAGGATTCAATTTTTGCATCGAGTCCAAGATGAATTATATGACTCGTTTTTTCTCCTTGAAGCAAATTCATATAATCCGTCCCATGATTTCCTACAAAATATACCCAACTAACCGTCCATGGATTTTTATCCATTGCTCCATATTTATGGGCTTGCCAGTTTTTACATATAATTAAATCTCCAGGTCGAACCCGATACTTAGTTCCTTCCACCTCATACCATCCTTCTCCTTCTGTACAATACTTAAGAAAATATTCTTCACAAGGATTTTTATGCACGTCATAACCTATCGTTGGATGCTTCCCGCTTCTATATCCACAAGAAACAACCATCATATCTTTCAATAGTTTGTTTTTTTGGTGTTTTTGAACTATTTTTTCTGGAATTCTATAATATCTTGTTTCTTGGTCATTTATTTTTTTCATATCGATATCATCCATCTTTCTCTTTATATTTTCTATTTTATCAGCTTTTTATTTAAGCTACAATCATTATATACTTTAAAAATATTATATTGAAAGGACTGTTTTATATGATTCGATTATTTGAACAACACCACATCCGATTTCAAAAAGAATTAGAAGGGTATTGGGACTTTTCTAAAACAAGTTCTAAAAACACACTTCCCTCATCTTATGACAAAAAATTGTATGTACCCGGATGCTGGGAAAGTAATATTGAACTTTGTGATTATCGTGGTTATGGTGTATATAAGAAAACCATTCAAATGCCCATGGATGGCAACTTGAGACTAAATTTTAAAGGAATCAGTCATACCGTTGATATTTATTTTGATGACGCTCTTATCGATTACCATTATAATGCATTCACTGAATTTAGCACGGTGATTTCAAATGTTTCTAAAGGAAGTCATACTTTAGTTCTTGTTGTTGATAATACCTTTACAGAAGATTCTTCCCTCCATATTCCGAATGATTATTATGCATATGGAGGTATCACGCGACCGGTTGTCATGGAAATTGTTCCTGACGTATATATTAAGCATATCCAATTTACCCCCTATTTGCTAGATTCCTCATGGCATGCTGATATTAAAATCATTGTATCAAACTGTTCTTCTATAACAAAATCCGTTGGATTGCAGTTAAATCTTGACGGCACACTCCTTGAATCTGATATCTCAAAACAAGAGATTGATCTTCCTGGCAATACCGAAAAAGCCATTACAACTAGCATTGCCTTTGATAATGTTCATCCATGGTCTCCTAAAAATCCTTATCTATATTTACTGCATGCCTATTTATATGAAAAAGATAATGCATCTCCTGTCGATGACTTGATTGAACGCGTCGGATTTAGAACAATTGAAGTGAAAGGACAAGAGATTTTACTAAACAATTCAAGCATTTTTATGCAAGGCTTTAACCGACATGAAGACTTTAATATTGTCGGCTCTGCAATCCCAATGCAATTAGCCGCTATCGACATGGACATAATGACTGACCTTGGTTCAAACGCTGTAAGAACGAGTCACTATCCAAATGATGAACGCTTTCTTGATATGTGTGATGAAAAAGGCATTCTCGTATGGGAAGAAAATCATGCTAGAGGTCTTGAACTGGAACAAATGTTAAATCCCAACTTTGAAAATCAGTGTCGAGACTGTATTGATGAAATGGTAACAAGCCATTATAACCATCCTTCTATTATTTTGTGGGGTATCTTGAACGAATGTGCCAGTGACACTGAAGAAGGGCGACGAATGTACCAAACCCAATTCGAACAAATTAAAACACTCGACCAAAGCCGTCCCTTAACCTTTGCTACATGCAAACATTTCAATGATCTATGTTTAGACTTTGTTGATCTTGTTTCGATTAATATTTATCATGCATGGTATCATGAGGGAAAAACAGTCGAAGAACTAGAAAAGGCCTATCTAAAAGAGTATGCGTGGATACAAACCACCGACGGAAAAGGTAAGCCCATCATCATTAGTGAATTTGGTGGTGGTGCAATTTATGGATATCGCGCGCCCCATCGTCCAAAATGGTCTGAAGAACGTCAAGTCGATATTCTTAAAAATTGTCTAACCCTTTATCTCAATCGCCCTGAAATCGCCGGAACATTTATCTGGCAATTCTGTGATTGCCGTGTGACAGATGAAGTTTGGGGCATAAAAAGACCACGATCCCAGAATAATAAAGGAATCGTGGATGAGTATCGTAGGCCAAAGCTTGCTTATGAAACGGTAAAGCAACTTTATAGAAACAATGCTGCCCGAAAATGATATCAATTACTTTCTCGTTTTAACATGGAATATAAGGATTCCAAATCCCCGTCATTATCTTTAATATTATGATAAACCGCTTTCAATATATCATTATCTAGAACACTTTTGAATCCTTTAAGACCAATAAAATCGGAAACAAAGGGACTCGACGGTTTGAACAGAAGTTCTTCTTTCGTTCCGGTTTGCTCTATTTTCCCCTTATTCATTAAGACGATTCTTGTCCCTAGTTTTAAGGCTTCTTGAATATCATGGGTGACAAACAAGATTGTTTTATTTAGCCTCTTATGGAGGTTAAGTAATTCATCTTGCAACAAGGTCCTTGCAATCTCATCAACAGCGCCGAAGGGTTCATCCATAAGAATAATCTCCGGATCTGCCGCTAAAGCTCTGGCTACGCCAATACGTTGTTTTTGCCCTCCACTTAGCTCTGCGGGATAGCGCGACAACATTTCAAGGTCAAGGCCGACTAATTGTATTAACTCTTCAGCCCTGGGGCGCCGCTTTGCTTTATCAATACCTTGGAGCGATAGGACATAACCAATATTATCCTCAATCGTCATGTGGGGAAACAAACCAATTTGTTGGATAACATAACCGATACTTCTGCGCAACTTAATGGTATCCCATTCACGGATACTTTGATTATTGACTTTAATATCACCTTCATCAAATTCAATGAGTTTATTAATCATCTTAAGCAAGGTGGTTTTTCCACATCCGGAAGGACCGAGAATAGTAATGAATTCTCCTTCCTCCACAGATAGGTTTAAGTTATCTACGACACGTTGATTCTCCTTATATGACTTTGATACATTCTTGAATTCGACAACCATTAGTCTAATAACCCTTTCTCTTGTAAAAACTCAACAGCCACATCTTTGGGTTCTCTTTTTTCAACTTCTACCAAATAATTCATCGTTGTCATTTCATCGTTATTAATCTGGTCATCTAGCATAGCAAGAACGTCTTCTAACTCCGGATACTCGTCGAGTACTTCTTGGCGTACTAACGTCGCTGCATAATAAGACGGAAAATAATATTGATCATCTTCAAGAACAACCATATCATATTCCTTCAACTTACCATCGGTTGAAAAAATATTAATAATATCGACCTCTCCAGAGTTAATGGCTTGATATTTAAGCCCGATATCCATACCGACCTCATCTTTAAAGTCGAATCCGTATTCTTCAGAAATCCCAGGAAATCCATCTGCTCGCTCAAAGAAATCATGTTCGGCCCCAAAGACTAAGTCGCCTCCTAAGCTAGCTAGATCTGAGTATGTTTCGATTCCCATCTCTTCAGCTAATTCACGTTTCATAGCGATGCCAAATGTATCGTTAAATCCATAAAGATTTGACCAAACAATATTAAATTGGTTTTTATATTCTGCTTTCACTTCTTCATATAATTCATACGGGTCTTGAATTAAGTCTTGTTCAAGAACAAACATCCATCCTGTCCCGGTATATTCCGGATACATATCAATCTCTCCACTGACCATGGCCGGATGTATATTTGATGTTCCTCCACCAATACCGGCTTTGTGCTCGACTGTAATATCTGTTTCCTCTTCTATTAAAGCAATTAACATTTCAGCAATGATAAACTGTTCCGTCATAGGTTTACTTGCGATTACGATTGATTTTTCTTCCGAACAACTACTCAATGATATTAACATTACCATAACTATAAATACACTCATTAATTTTCTCATCCTGTACCTCTCTTTCATAAACATAATTAACACTTATTATCTTCGTCCTAAGACTCTTTTCGTTAAAACAGTTTCCAATAGATGGAGCGTCCAGTCAACAATTATTGCTAAAAGTGCCACCAATAAGCTACCCGCAATAATCATTTCCGGAAAATACGTAGAAATACCTCGATATATAGCAACACCTAGACCTCCTGCTCCAATAAAAGAAGCTATCCCAGCAAGAGCTATTGTCATAATGACCATTGTTCTAAAACCGGACATAATTACAGGTAAGGCTTGTGGCAATTGTATTCGAAAGAGCAACTGTTTCTCTGTTGTTCCCATGCCAACCGCTGATTCAATCATTTGCCCATCCACTTCTTTAATACCAACATATGTATTCCTAATCATTGGCAATAGTCCATATATTATAAGTGCGACAATTGCACTTTTGTTTCCGATTCCTGAGATTGTTACTAATATTCCAAATAATGCAATAGATGGAATCGTATATAAAAAATTGGTTACCACTAATAAAATTGATGCTAACAATTCATTTTTGGTCATCACAATGCCTAGCGTCAAGCCTAACACTGTGATAATAAGTACGGCAATTAAAGTAATTCCAATATGCTGCAGCAACAGTTCTAAAAAAAATTCCCAACGATCAATATAAAGATCAATGACTTCTTTTACCATATCCATCCTCTCCTCACTCGTATTTCTTTTTTTATTAAATACATTATACCATATTTATAAAAATACCAAAAAAAGATTCCTTAATTTTAAAAAATTAAGAAATCTTATCATTCATCGAATCTATCCTAATGCAACGTCTAAAATCATCATCACTGCAAAACCAACCATTGTTCCAATCGTTGCTATATCTGTCTTAGAACCGCCTTCTTCTCTTTGTGCTTCAGGAATCAATTCCTCAATAACTACATAAATCATGGCTCCTGCTGCAAAGGCTAAAGCATATGGCAGAATCGGTCGCATTGTTATCACCGCATAGGCGCCAATAACACCAGCAATTGGTTCTACAATTCCTGATGATTGGCCATATAGGAAAGCTTTGGTCCTACTAAAACCTTCTCTTCTAAGAGGAATTGAAACAGCCGCACCTTCCGGGAAGTTTTGAAGACCAATACCTATAGCTAATGCCACCGCACCGGCAACACTTGCAGTACCAATCTGGCCCGATGCCGCCGCACCAAACGCAACCCCTACTGCTAAACCTTCAGGAATATTATGTAGGGTAATTGCTAATACCAGTAAAACACTACGTTGCCAACTTGTTTTAATGCCTTCTGCCTGATCTGTTTCTAAGCCTAAATGTAGGTGAGGTAGTAACTTATCCACTAAGAATAAAAATAGTCCACCACCAAGAAACCCTATTGCTGCCGTTAGCCAGGCGGTTTGTCCAAGCTCCTCAGCCATATCTATACCCGGTGCCAACAATGACCAAAATGAAGCTGCAATCATAACGCCTGCAGCAAAACCTAGCATACCATTCAAAACGTTTTTCTTAATGCTTTTAAAGAAAAATACTAAGGATGCACCAAGCGCCGTCACTCCCCAAGTAAATAGTGTACCAATAAGCGCCTGCATTATTGGGTTAAATTGTTCAAACCATTGAATCATATAATCTCCTCCTCTTTACCCAAACTTTGGATAGGGTGTATCCCCTAAGTAATCAAAATCGCCCCAATCTACATCATTATCTGCAAAAAAGGCATCATACTTTGGATATTTTCGTTCCGGTTTTGCCCAATACACGGCGTTCTTAATCACTTTTTGAATGAGTGGATTTCTATACTGGGGGTAAGTCTCATGTCCCGGTTGAAAATAAAAGATTTTCCCATTTCCACGTGTATATGTGATTCCCGCACGAAAAACTTCGCCACCTTCAAACCATCCTAAAAATAAAACTTTTTCCGGGTCGGGAATGTCAAATCGTTCTCCATACATCTCTTCGTGGGGTAAATCTATATATTCGGGTATTCCACGTGTTATCGGATGATTTTGTTCGATGACCCATAAACGTTCACGTTCTCCTACCTCTCTCCATCGAAGTGAACATGTTGTTCCCATCAGACGTTTGAAAATCTTTGAATAATGGGCTGAATGCAAAACAATTAATCCCATGCCACGCAACACTTGTTGATATACACGTTCAACAATAGCATCTGTTACTTCATCATGGGCACAATGCCCCCACCAAATGAGTACATCGGTTTTTTCCAGAACGTCTTCTGTTAGACCATGTTCCGGCTCATCAAGAGTTGCAGTTTGAACAATAATCTCTTTATCTTCACCTAAAAAATCTCGAATGGTTTCATGGATCCCTTTTGGATAAATACGTTTTACTTTTTCCTCTGTTTTTTCATGTCTAAACTCGTTCCATACTGTTACATTTATTGTCATTTTTATTTCCTCCATTCTTTACAACTTGCTCCCACATCCAAAATCTAAAGTGTTAATATCTATTGTGACTTCATCACCACGTGCTATAGCTCGTCCTATGTCTTCATTGAGTTGTGCGATCTTATCGCAACAACGCATACGCACATAATAGTGTCGATTCCATTTAAAAATCGGAATGAAAAACAGCATAAAATAACTATACCGCATCCATACTTCGATTTGATCATACTGTCCGCAGCATGTACAAATAACAAGTTGGCGAAAGTCTAACATTTTTTCTTTTTGACTTATTCCCATGATTAGAAACATAGATCATTCTCCTAAAGCTATTTATGACTTCGATAATACTTAAGATATATATTATATCTTACCATATATTGAAGATGATGTTCCATATTCGGGACAATAATATTCGCTTTTCCGCTTTCATAGTTTATCTCTTGCGGATCTATTTCGTCAGAATCCAAGAGACGCTTTTCAGCCCATTTTGCTGCACCTAACATGGACATATCCTTTGTGTCGTTGATTATCATTGATTTGCCAAAAATATCTGAACACATTTGTGAATTCAAAATTCCACCGGAGAGTTGAATCGTTTTTGGTTCACCAACCGATCGTCTTAACATTTCATATCCTTGATACAAGTTAAATAAAACGCCTTCTAAAACGCTATAATAATAATCTCCTAGACGATGTTGGTGATGCATGGCTTCAAATCCACCACGGCGCAACATATCCCATCCGGGACCTCGCTCACCAAATAAAAAAGGTAAAAATATAGGCCCCTCATCCTTCTTTTCCTCTTGGATTATTTTAGCTTCTAATTCTTGATAGGAATATCTATTTTCACATAATTCTTCTTTGAACCAATCCACACAATTACAAGCACCTGATGTTGCGGTTCCAATAAGCCAGGTTCTGGGCGATCGATAATTCCAAAGACCAGCTTCTGATGTATTTGGCTCTTCAACTGACATCCTAAGGGCTCCACTGGTTCCTACAGATAGGGTCATAGCTGTGTCCTCTTGACTTTCAGCCCCAATCTGGTTAAGTGCTCCATCTGGATTTGTTGCCATAACAGGAACCCCTGCTTCCACGCCTAGCGCTTTTGCTACTTCAAATGACAGGGGAAATAGAGTATTATCTTTTACGATTCTGGGGAACCGTTGCTTCTTAACACCTATTGACTGTAGTAACTGGTCATCATAATCTCTTTGGTGGATATTATAGAGACCGGAACCTGAGACCATACTTTCTGAGGTCATATATTCTCCGGTAAATTTCCAGTTTAGGTAAGAACCTTGATCCATAATTCGAAGTGTGTAATCTTCTAATAATTTACTTTCTTTATCTTCATGCATGACTCGAAGTTTAAAGTAGGGATAACTTGCATTGACAATACATCCGGTTTGATTTCGATAGGCATTGGCGAAGGCTTTATCTTTACTCAACTTTTGGCACAGTTGTCCTGCCATTGGATTGGACCACAAATAAACCGGGGATACCGGCTGCATATCTGCATTACAAAGCAATAAACTATGCCATGTGGAGCTAAGGGCAATCGCATCGATAGAATGATTTTTTGCTGCGCTTGCACCTATTGCTAATAGACTCTGATATATTTGCTTGGCATCATGAATGCCGGGACCACTATTTTCTTGGTCATGTTTTTGGGTCATTACCTCTGAATGCTGCTTTTTTGTGTCGTACACCATCGCCTTCACTGACGACGTACTGGATTCAAGAACTAATATTTTCATACGCCATTATCCTAACATAACCAAACTCGTTGCCATCAATGCCATTCCGGCGATCAATCCATAAATAACAACATGATGTTCACTGTATTTTTCTGCAGTCGGTAATAATTCATCTAATGAAATATAGACCATTATTCCGGCAACTCCGGCAAATATGATCCCAAACATAAGGTCACTTGCAAAATTAATTAAAATAAAATAACCGGCAATGGCTCCGATGGGTTCCGATAAACCGGAAACAAAGGAATACTTAAATGCCTTTTTCTTGTCCCCTGTTGCGAAAAATATGGGTATCGATACGGCAACACCTTCCGGAATATTATGAATCGCGATTGCAATGGCAATACTAATACCTAATGTTGGATTTTCAAGAGCCGCAAAAAACGTGGCCATTCCTTCCGGAAAATTGTGAATTGCAATGGCAAGAGCTGAGAACACACCCATTCTCAGTAAATTTTTA
>Ga0163223_100197_pt1 | contig 20915 bp, 19 predicted proteins | sample MSEWel2016_02_17_2_FD_113147 | JGI IMG/M metagenome (GOLD analysis project Ga0163223, IMG submission 113147) | Subsurface microbial communities from deep shales in West Virginia, USA - MSEEL Well Study Marcellus 5H_2016_02_17 ...
CATCATCGGCGAGGGCTTCGATTCGCTGCTGCGCGAGAGCCTGCAGATGGGTTGCGTGAGCTTCACCCAGCGTTTCTTCCGTGACGGCAAGATCACCGCTGCGCGCTATGCCCAAGCCTACACGGCGGCACGACTCGAGCTGATGAGCATCGAGCATGGTCTGCGCCGGCTCGGCTGGCAGGACACAGTCGGCGCGTCCGGCACCATTCGCGCCATCGGCCTGGCGATCAAGGGCGCCGGGTTGAGTAATGGCCAAGTGACCAGCGAAGGACTGGGGTGGCTCAAGCGCAAGCTGTTCAAGCTGGGCGATGTAGACAGGATCGACATGGACGGCATCAAGCCGGATCGTCGCAGCATCTTCCCGGCGGGGCTGGCGATTCTCGAAGCGGCGTTCGATGCGCTGGAGCTCAGCAGCATGGCGCACTCCGAAGGCGCGCTACGCGAAGGCGTACTCTACGACCTCATCGGCCGCCATCATCAGGAAGATATCCGCAGCCGCACCCTGAGCTTTCTCATGGAGCGCTACCACGTCGACAACGAGCAGGCGGCGCGAGTCGAAAGCAAGGCGCTGGAGGCGTTCGACCAAGTGTCGTCCGATTGGGAGCTGGTCGAGGATTGGCATCGTGAGCTGCTGGCTTGGGCCGCTCGGGTGCACGAAGTGGGCCTTGATATCGCGCACTACCATTACCACAAGCACGGCGCCTACCTGATCGAGCACTCCGACCTTCCGGGTTTCTCACGTCAGGATCAGCAAATGCTTGCGCTATTGGTGCGCGGGCATCGCCGCAATATACCGAGGCAGAAGTTCGAAGAGCTGAGTGAGGACGGTGTGAAGCTGACCCGCCTCTGCGTGCTATTGCGGTTCGCCATCCTGTTCCACCACATCCGCGGGCCGCAGCAGGCGCCGGCGTTCACGCTCAAGGCCGACGACAACAGTCTCGACGTGGCCTTTCCCAACGGCTGGCTGGAGAACAATCCGCTGACCCAAGCTGATTTCGCTCTGGAAGCGGAATGGCTGAAGCGCATCGACTTCACCCTGACGGTGCGCTGAGCCTTCGCCCAATCACTTGGGCGCGCCGCCCAATCACTTGGGCGCGCCCTCGGGCGTCAGCGCGCGCTCGGGCTACCCAGGCGCTCCAGCAAAGTGCTCTGCACATTACGCGCATTCTGATTGCCGCTCGGACTGTTGCGCACGTAGCTGCCATCGGGCTGCAGCACCCAGCTCTGGGTGTTGTCGGTCAGGAATCCTTCCAGTTCTTTTTTCACGCGGGTGATCAGCTTCTTGCCTTCGACGGGGAAACAGGTCTCGACGCGGCGGTCCAGATTGCGCTCCATCCAGTCGGCGCTGGACAGGTAGAGCTTCTCGTCGCCACCGTTGAGGAAGTAAAAGACCCGACTGTGTTCGAGGAAGCGGCCAATGATCGAGCGCACCTGGATGTTGTGCGAGACGCCCAGAATCCCCGGGCGCAAGCAGCACATGCCACGCACGATCAGGTCAACACGCACGCCCGTCTGGCTGGCCTTGTACAGCGCACGGATCATCTTCGGATCGGTCAGCGAGTTGACCTTGAGGATGATGTGCGCTGGCTTGCCTTCGCTGGCGTGCTGGGTTTCCTGGGTGATCATGTCGAGCAGCGATTTCTTCAGCGTGAACGGCGCATGCAGAAGTTTCTTCATGCGCATCGTTTTGCCCATACCGATCAGCTGGCTGAACAGCTTGGAGACGTCTTCGCACAGCGCATCATCGGAGGTCAGCAGGCTGTAATCGGTGTACAACCGCGCATTACCGGCGTGATAGTTACCGGTTCCCAGATGAGCGTAGCGACGCAGTTCGCCATTTTCGCGGCGCAGGATCAGCATCATCTTGGCGTGGGTCTTGTAGCCCACCACGCCGTAGATGACCACGGCACCGGCCTGCTGTAGGCGACTGGCCAGTTGCAGGTTGGACTCTTCATCGAAGCGCGCGCGCAGCTCGATCACCGCGGTGACTTCCTTGCCGTTGCGCGCCGCCTCGACCAATGCATCGACGATCTCCGAATTGGCACCGGATCGGTAAAGCGTCTGCTTGACCGCCAGCACGCAAGGGTCCTTGGCCGCCTCGCGCAACAGATCGACCACTGGCGTGAATGACTCGTAAGGGTGCAACAGCAGAATGTCCTGTTTGCCGACGACGTTGAAAATATTCTCGCTGTTCTGCAAAAGCTTCGGAATCGCCGGGGTGAAGGGCGTGTACTGCAGTTCCGGATGACTATCCAGTCCGGTGATGCTGAACAGTCGGGTCAGGTTGACCGGCCCATTCACCCGGTACAGCTCGCTCTCGCTGAGGCTGAACTGCTTGAGCAGGAAATTGGCCAGGTGCGGCGGACAGGTATCGGCAACCTCCAGGCGCACCGCATCGCCGTAGCGCCGGGAAATCAGCTCGCCGCGCAACGCTCGCGCCAGATCCTCCACGTCCTCGGTGTCCACCGAGAGGTCGGCGTTGCGCGTCAGGCGGAACTGATAGCAGCCCTTGACCTTCATGCCGTGGAACAGATCATCCGCGTGCGCATGAATCATCGAGGACAAGAACACATGGTTGGCGCCCGCCCCGCCTACCTCTTCGGGCACGCGAATCACGCGTGGTAACAGTCGCGGCGCCGGAATGATCGCCAGGCCCGAATCCCGACCAAAGGCATCAACGCCTTCAAGCTCGACGATGAAGTTGAGGCTTTTGTTGACCAGCAAGGGAAACGGATGCGTCGGGTCCAGACCAATCGGGGTGATGATCGGCGCGATTTCGTCACGGAAATAACGGCGCACCCAGGTCTTGAGCTTGACCGTCCAGTGACGACGACGAATGAAGCGCACCTGGTGCTTGGCCAGTTCGGGCAACAGCACCTCGTTGAGGATCGAATATTGCCGACTGACCTGTTCGTGGACCAGCTCGGAAATCCGCGCCAACGCCTGGTGTGGCTGCAGCCCATCGGCACCGGCCTGTTCGCGCGCGAAGGTCACTTGTTTCTTCAGGCCGGCAACGCGAATCTCGAAGAATTCATCGAGGTTGCTGGAAAAGATCAGCAGGAACTTCAACCGTTCAAGCAACGGATTGGACTCATCCAGCGCCTGCTCCAGCACGCGGATATTGAATTGCAGCTGCGACAACTCACGATGGATATAGAGGCTGTTGTCGTCCAGGTTGGGCGCTGGCTGCGGTGCCGGTACTGGCGCCTCCTCCTGCGTGTCCACCTCGGGCACTGGCGCAGCCAGCTCCTCGAGGGGTTGCGCCTCGCTGTCGGCAAGCTGCAATTCGCTTTCGCTGAGTCCCTGGTTGGTCATGGGTCTGCCTCGAAGGGGCTCAGTGCCCCTGTTTCAATTGTTGTGCGGCCTGTTTGGCGAAGTAGGTGAGGATGCCATCGGCGCCGGCACGTTTGAAGGCGGTCAGCGATTCAAGGATCACCGCCTCGCTCAACCAGCCGTTCTGGATGGCGGCCTTATGCATCGCGTATTCACCACTGACCTGATAGACGAACGTCGGCACGCGGAAGGCATCCTTGACCCGCCAAAGAATGTCGAGATAGGGCATGCCCGGCTTGACCATGACCATGTCGGCGCCCTCGGCGAGATCGGCGCCCACCTCGTGTAGTGCCTCGTCACTGTTGGCCGGGTCCATCTGATAGGTGTTCTTGCTTCCCTTGCCGAGATTACCGGCCGACCCCACCGCATCGCGGAACGGGCCATAGTAGGCGCTGGCGTATTTGGCCGAGTAGGCCATGATGCGCACGTTGTGATGCTCCGCCACTTCGAGCGCCTCGCGGATGGCCTGGATGCGGCCGTCCATCATGTCTGACGGCGCCAGGACCTGGGCGCCGGCCTCGGCATGGGAAAGCGCCTGCCGGACCAGCGCATCGACGGTCACATCGTTCTGCACATAGCCCTGCTCATCCAGAATGCCGTCCTGCCCATGGGTGGTGAACGGGTCGAGCGCAACGTCGGTGATGATGCCCAGTTCCGGGAACCGCTCACGCAGTGCGCGCGTGGCACGCTGGGCGATGCCGTCCGGATTCCAGGCTTCGGCGGCGTCCAGGGATTTCTTCTCCAGCGGCGTGACCGGAAACAGCGCCAGCGCCGGGATGCCCAGCGCCACCAATTCCTCCGCCTCTTCGAGCAGCAGATCGATGGACAGGCGCTCGACACCGGGCATCGAAGGCACTTGCTCGCGGCGATTTTCACCATCGAGGACGAACATCGGCAGGATCAGGTCGTCCACGCTCAGCTTATGCTCGCGCACCAGCCGCCGGGAAAAATCGTCACGACGATTACGACGCAGACGAGTAGCGGGAAACAATCGATTGGCAGGAACGAAACTCACAGCGAACTCCTGGCCCGCAGAACGGGCGAATATGACGTTTATAGGCCGACTTTGTGACCGATTGATGACAGCGCCGTTAAACGACGCCGCGCGTTGCACTCATTGTCGCCAGCCGAGGCAGGCACTGCCAGTGCTTTGATCGGGCAAACCGTCTGGCTGAAGCTCGCATGCTAGCCCTGGTTTCGACTGAACACCCGTCTTGGCGAGGAATCCAACAACTGACCACGTTGAAGCTCGTGCAAAAACTGGCCAGCGACCTTTGGTCTGCCAGCAAAATTCGCCGCCAGGACTGAACCGCTAGCTTTTAATTCGGCCACCGGGTATGGGCTTACCTTGAACCCCGCCAGGGATTAGCATCGAAGACTTTCGCCCGGCGCCTTCCGGGCCGCTGAATCTGACCAGGAGTATCCCTATGAACAAAAAAGTCGCCGTGATTCTTTCCGGCTGTGGCGTCTACGACGGCTCGGAAATCTACGAGAGCGTAATTACCTTGCTGCGCCTGGACCAGCGTGGCGCCACGGTTCGCTGCTTCGCGCCGAACATTGCGCAGATGCATGTGATCAACCATCTGACCGGCGACGAGATGCCGGAGAGCCGCAACGTGCTGATCGAATCCGCCCGCCTGGCTCGCGGCGAGATCAGCGACCTGCGCGAGTTGAATGTGGACGAGTTCGATGCGCTGATCATGCCCGGCGGCTTTGGCGCAGCAAAAAACCTCTCCGATTTCGCCACTCAGGGCGCCGCCAGCAAAGTCCTCCCGGATGTGCTGTCAGCCGCTCAGGCCTTTGCCAAAGCCGGAAAGCCGATTGGCATGATGTGCATCGCACCCACCATGGCGGCACAGATCTTCGGCGCTGGCGTGGTCTGCACGCTGGGCAATGACGACGATCCCGCCGCAGGAGCAGCGCGCGAAATGGGCATCGAGCACCAAGCCTGCGAGGTCACCGAACTCGTCGAGGATTCCAGGCACAACCTGGTGACGACCCCTGCCTACATGCTCGCGCGATCGATCAGCGAAGCGGCGTCGGGCATCTACAAACTGGTCGACCGAGTGCTGGAGCTCACCCACAAGTAAGCACCAGCCTCACCTCCCTCATCCCGAGCTCAGGCTCGGGATTTCGTTCGGCCTATGGCTATGTAGCCAATCCTACCGGCGCTCCCGCCGCACCCCTATTCATTCCTGCCTCGCTGCGGCAGCTTTGGCCGATCTGACAAAAGGCCGAACTCATGACCCAGCACAAATCGGACACCATCGAAGAACAACAACAAGCCGTACGTCAGCTCTTCGAGCGCATGCCGTTCAACGAATTTCTGGGCATCGAACTCGGCGAAGTGTCGCACCAGCGCGTCGTGATGCATCTACCGATGAAGCACGAGCTGGTCGGCAATTTTTTTCATGGCATCCTGCATGGTGGCGTGATCGCCTCTCTGCTCGACGCGGTCGGCGGCGCGATGGCCATGATCGGAGCCTTCGAAAAGCACCAGCACCTGACCACCGAAGAACGCGCCCTTCGCCTCTCGCGGCTCGGCACCATTGATCTGCGAATCGACTATCTACGACCAGGGCGAGGACAGCGTTTCAGCGCCAGCGCGACGCTGCTGCGCTCCGGCAACAAGGTAGCCGTGGTTCGCTCCGAATTGCACAATGAGGAAGGCGTATTGGTCGCCGTGGGCACTGGCACTTATCTATGCGGATAGGCGGGTTCGGTTACCGCTAGACCCATCAAGCTTTTTCGTCGAGCTAATAGCTTCAGGCTGCTTCTCCTCGTCCAACCTTCAAGCCTTCGGCACCTTTAACGGCTTTTCATCAACTGTGTGAGCAACCGGTCCAGCGCGTTGGCAAAAGCCTGACGATCCCGCTCGCCATAAGCGGCTTGGCCACCGCCGACCTGCCCCTGCTCACGCAGATCGGTGAACAGGTTGCGCACGGCCAGACGATCACCCATGTTGCGCTCGTCGAACTCGCGACCGCGCGGATCGAGGGCAGCCACGCCTTTCTTGACCAGGCGATCGGCCAGCGGTACATCGCTGCAAATAACCAGCTCGCCCGGCTGCGCATGCTCGACCAGATAATCGTCCGCAGCATCCGGACCGCTCGGCACTACGATCAGGCGAACACAGGCGAAGGCCGGCTTGATCTGGCTCTGCCCCGCTACCAGCAAGACCTCGAACTTGCGCTTGAGCGCGAATTTGATCAGCTGCTCTTTGGCCGCCTTGGGACAGGCATCGGCGTCGACCCACACCCGCAATGGCACGGCGGTAGTCACACCACGGCCCGCCGCACTGTCGCCAGCAATGCCGCCGCGCCGGCGAACATGGCGGCGAAGCTGCGATTGACCAGGCGTTGCTGACGCGGCGTGCGCAACAAGCGCAGCACCTTCGCCGCCAGACCGGTGTAACCCGCCATGACGATCAAGTCGACCACCACCATGGTTGCGCCCATATGCAGGTACTGCATCACCAGATCGCGCTGCGGATCGAGAAACTGTGGCAGCACGGCCAGGATAAACACGATGGCCTTGGGGTTGCTGGCATTGACCAGAAAGCCCCGGAGCATCAGCGTCAGCGGGCGCCCGATGGGCCGTGGCGCCGCGCTGTCATCGATCATTTCCGGCACCGCCTGCCACTGCTTCAGCGCGAGCCAGAGCAGATAGGCGACACCGAACCATTTGATCAAGCTGAAGGCCAGCGATGAGGTCGCCAGCACCGCGCCAACGCCGGCAGCCACCACTGCGATCTGTAGCGCCAGGGCGATCTGCAAACCAATGGCGTTCCAGTAGCCGCGCCAAAAACCGTACTGCAAACCGCAGGACATCGAGGCGATTGCCCCGGCCCCCGGCGACAGGCTGATGACCCAACAGGCTGCGAAGAATGCAAGCCAGGTTTCGAACGTCATGATTTAAGCCTCAGGCAACGGCTGCACCTGGATGCAGCCGGTTGTTCATCCTCAGTCCGGCATGTCCTTGCCAAGCTTGACCGGCTCTTTCAGCTTGCGATTCATTGCCTTGCGCATCCGGATATTGAGCGCTTCGACCGTCAGCGAGAATGCCATGGCGAAGTACACGTAGCCCTTGGGCACGTGAGCGCCGAAGGCTTCGGCGATCAGCAGGGTGCCGACTACGATCAGGAACGACAACGCGAGAATCTTCAGCGTCGGATGCTTTTCGATGAAGTCGCTGATGGTGCTGGCCGACAGCATCATTACACCGACGGCGATGACGATCGCGGCGATCATCACCTGTACGTTGTCCACCAGACCCACCGCCGTAATCACCGAGTCCAGCGAGAAGACGATATCGATTACCGCAATCTGCAGAATGATACCGACGAAGCCGGCCTTGACCGCGCCGCTGGTAGTGCCTTCCTCTCCTTCTTCGCCTTCAACGCTGTGCCAGATTTCCATGGTGCTTTTGAATAGCAGGAACAGACCACCGAAGAACAGAATCAGGTCGCGCCCGGATACACCATGCCCCAGAACCGTGAACAGATCGTTGGTCAGGCGCATTACCCAAGTGATCGACAGCAGCAGCAGGATCCGCGTCCCCATGGCCAGGGCCAACCCGAAGAAGCGAGCCTTGGGTTGCTGCTCCTTCGGTAGGCGGCCGACCAGAATGGAGATGAAGATGATGTTGTCGATGCCGAGGACAATTTCCAGGGCGGTCAGGGTCAGAAACGCGACCCAGATTTCGGGGCTGGTAAGCCATTCCATAGGTGCTACTCGTGAGTGCTGTGATTAGGCGTTTGTATGTCGGTCCCGCGCCAGCGGCGCACGACCTTCTGAAAGAACAAGCTGTTTGGCACCTGGACGATCGCACCAGTTCCGCTCTCGGCCACCTCTTCGAGGGTGGTGTAAAGCAGGTTTATATCGATGACGCGGCCTTTGACGATGGGCTTGTCGAAGCTCTCGACCAGTTCGACCAGGTCGCCCAGCCTAAAGGGCCCGACGGTCATAATCAGCACAGCGCAGAGCAGGTTCGACAGAACGCTCCAGATAGCGAAGAAGGCGATAGCCGCCACCGCGACAAAACCGGAGAACGCGGTCCAGAGCACCGTCGCCGAGACGCCGAAGCGTTCCAGCACCATGATCAGCGCGCCACCAATGATGAACCAGCGAATGCCGCCACGCAGCGGCAGCAACAGTTCAGGCGGCAGCGGATAGCGGCTGCCTAGCCGAGTCAGCGCGCGCACTACGAAACGCTGCAAGGCGTAGGCGACCAACAGAATGAGCAGAACCTGCAGGCCCAGTAGCAGCTGGTCACCCCATTCCTGCGAAAGAATCAACAACTGCTCGTTCATACGCCGCCCTCCAGCTGCCCCTGCAAGGTTTCGAGCGCCTCCAGCGCTGTCAGCCAGGCCTCCTCCAGCTCGCCCTCGCGAGCCTTCAGTTCCGCCTGATTGGCTAGCAATTCGCGTAATTCGTCCTTGCGCGCCGCCTCGTAGATGGCGGCGTCACCCAGGCGCTGCTCCAGCGCGGCAAGCTTTTCCTGAACCCCGGACAGGTCCTTTTCGAGCTTGTCCGACTGACGTTTGAGCGGCGCCAACTGCTGGCGCAACGCAGCGGCTGCCTGACGCAACGCGCGCTTATCGGTCTTGTCTGCGGAGGATTCGGTGGCGCTGGTCGGTTGCTGGCGAACGCGATAATCCACCAACCACCGCGCGTAATCTTCGAGATCACCATCGAACGCGACGACTCGTCCATCGGCCACCAGCAGAAACTCGTCGGTGGTGCTCTTGAGCAGATGCCGATCGTGCGACACCACCAGCACGGCACCCTCGAAATCCTGCAGCGCCAAGGTCAGCGCCAGGCGCATCTCCAGATCGAGGTGGTTGGTCGGTTCGTCGAGCAGCAGCAGGTTGGGCTTGCCCCAGGCGATCAGCGCCAGCGCCAGACGGGCCTTTTCACCGCCGGAGAAATTAACGACCGGCTCGTCACAGCGATTGCCGCGAAAATCGAAACCGCCGAGAAAATCACGCAACACCTGCTCGCGCTCGCCCGGTGCGATGCGCTGCAAGTGCAGTAGCGGACTGGCCTTGGCATCCAGCGCGTCGAGCTGATGCTGGGCGAAATAGCCGATCACCAGGTTCTCGCCGCGCTGCAGGCGACCGCTCAATGGCTGCAGCTCGTTGGCCAGTGTCTTGATCAGGGTGGACTTGCCCGCCCCGTTCGGGCCAAGCAGGCCAATCCGCGCACCGGGCACCAGCTGAAGTTTGACCTTGTCCAGCACCCGTTTGTCGCCATAACCGAGGCTGCCTTCGGCCAAATCCAGCAATGGGCTGGAGACCTTGTCCGCTTCACGGAAAGCGAAGTCGAACGGCGAATCAATATGCGCCGGCGCCAGCTCCTCGAGCTTTTCCAATGCCTTGATCCGGCTCTGCGCCTGGCGTGCCTTGCTGGCCTTGGCCTTGAAGCGCCGGATGAAGTCCTCCATGTGCTCGCGCTGCGCCTGCTGCTTCTCGAACGCTTGCTGCTGCTGCGCCAGCCGCTCGGCGCGCGCGCGCTCGAAAGCCGAGTAACCACCGCGGTAGAGCGTCAGTTCGCGTTGCTCGACATGCACGACGTTGCCTACGACTTCATCGAGAAAGTCGCGGTCGTGGGAAATCAGCATCAGCGTGCCCGGATAGCTCTTCAGCCAGGATTCGAGCCAGAGAATGGCATCCAGATCGAGGTGGTTAGTGGGTTCGTCGAGCAACAGCAGGTCGGAAGGACACATCAACGCCTGCGCCAGATTCAAACGCATCCGCCAGCCACCGGAGAAACTGCTGACCGCAAGATCCATCTGCTCGTTGGCAAATCCCAGGCCGGCGAGCAGCTTGCGCGCCCGCGCGTCGGCACTGTAACCGTCGGCGTTGTCCAACTCGGTATGCAGGCGCGCAAGCGAGGTACCGTCATGAGCGGCCTCGGCGGCAATCAGTGCGGCCTGCACGCGGCGCAGCTCGGCATCGCCATCGAGGACATAATCCACGGCGAGACGGTCGAGCGTATCGACCTCCTGCCGCATGTGGGCGATACGCCAGTCCGGCGGCAACTGGCAGTCGCCGCCGTCGGGTGCGAATTCGCCGCGTAACAGTGCGAAGAGGCTGGATTTTCCGGCGCCATTGGCACCCACCAGCCCGACCTTCTGGCCAGGATGCAGGGTCAGCTCGGCGCCTTCCAGCAAACGCTGAGGACCGCGCTGTAGAGTCAGGTTCTGAAGTCGGATCATAATGGCGGCGGAGTTTATCAGGTCGCTCGGAAATCCATCCGGCTGCTCACGAAAAAAACCGACACCGATGAAGCATGACGATCTCTGGACCTTCGCCCTCACCTGCTACCAGCAGCCCGGCGTCGAAGCGGCCTGCCTCGAACTGCAGGCCGCGGGGGCGGATGTCTGTCTGTTATTGACCGGCGCCTGGCTGGAATGCCGTGGCGTTGCATGTGATGAAGCGCGGTTTATGCAGCTAAAAAGCCTCAGCGATGATTGGCGAACCATGGTGGTCGCACCGTTGCGCACTCTGCGCCAGAGCTGGCGCCAACAGGCTGCGACGGACTGCGAGCTAGCAGAGCTGCGTGAACGAGTGAAAGCGCTTGAGCTGGACGCCGAACATATCCAGCTTCAGCGTCTGCAGTCAGCGACGCAGCCTTGGCCGAAAGGCAGCGAGCGAACCAACTGGCTGGGCCCGCTCTGTGCCGGCCTCAGCGGCGAGAAACAAGCACTCTGGGAGACCCTTAGGCGTGTGGCTGGCTCTCAGCTCGCGACCGGCGGCGATTGAGTTGAGGCTTCGCGCTTGGCCGCCGCCGGCTTGCGGGCTGGTTTCTTCGCCGCAGCGGGTCTGGAGGTTGCCGAAGCGGGCTTTGCAGCGGATGCCGGTTTGCTGGCGGGACGGCGCGGAGCGCTCGTTGTCTTGGCAGCCGACGCTCTGGTAGCCGGCGCCTTGGCCTCGGCCGGTTTTGCCGTGCTGCCAGCCTTGACGGCGGGTTTGGAGCGACTTGCAGCCGGACGCGACGAAACCGTGCCTGAAACCGCTTTGTCAGCAGCCGGCTTGGCTGGTGCTGCCTCGGCGGCAGGTTTAGTGGTCTTGGTTGGCGCCTTGCTGCGGGTCGCGGCAGCAGGCTTGCTGCGCGTAGCCAGGGCTTGGGCGGCCGCCTTTTCGACGTCGGTGATGCCTTGGGCGAGCTTCAGGCTCTGTTCGGCGTCGCGCTTGAGTTCCGACAGATAGCCCAGCGTTTCACTCTGCCGCGCCTGCAGTACGGCAAGCATGTCATCCAGCTCGGCCAGCCTGGCGCGGGCTTTGCTCTGCGCCTTCGATTTACCCGCACCACCGGCTTCATCGAGCTTGGCGCGCGCCTTGATGACTTTCTCCTGTGTCTTGCCGCGCTGCTTCTCAAGCTTGGCCAGCAGCACTTCGGCGTCCCTCTGCGCCTCGTTGCACGCCTTTTGCAGATGAGCAACCAGGCTATGGGACAGCTGCTGCAGTAGATGCAGCGGCGTCGTGATCGAGTTTTTCTTCGCAGGCATGAACATGCCTCCTGATGAGATGGGCGCTACCATGTCGGACGGTCCGCGCGCTCCGCCACCGACCGTCGTATGCGATATGACCTAACTCGCCGGCTGGTATCAGGCCAGCGCGGCGGTCTGTTTGTGAGCGGTGTGAAGCACCTCGATCAGGCAGTCTTCGAGCTCGAAGCGCTCGTGCAGCAGCTGCCCCAGACGCTTCAACTCATCGGGCAGACCTGGGCTATTCAGACAATCGCCGCTGTCGCAGCGGTCATTGAAGGCCACCGCTACTTCGGTAATGGCTTCGATGCGCGGATAGATCTGGCGAGCAAGCTCGAGGCCGCGCTTGTCACCGAACGCCTCAGCCTCGTTGAGCAGCTGCTCGTAGATCTCGAAATGCCCAGCCGACACATAGTCGAGCAGGATTTCGCAGAATTTTTGCAAGACAGGGCGATTCGCGGCGGCGGGGTCGCCATACAGCCCATCGAATGCGTTGATCAGTGCATGGCGTTCCTGCAGCCAGCGGTCGATCAGCAGGTGTACACCTCCCCAGCGTTCCTGGGCGTTCCGACAGCTCTCGAGCATGATGACCTCACTTCCCTAATCGATGATGCTTATTGCGCCTTCCGAGACGTTTTTTTGTCTTGGGGTATCGGCCTTGGGTGAGTGGCAGCGAAATCGGCGGATAACCGTCGCCGCCAGCGCAGACTAAGCTGCGGCGACCGAAGCATCAAGCCGCCTGGACGAAAATCATCCAGGCGAGGCATGACCGGATCGCTTCGCTCTGGTCCATTGACCACCAAGCGCAGCGATCATTCGCCTGTTTCGACAAAAAGGTCTCAGTCGCGCCGCAGCAGCTGCCAAAGGCAGAACAGGCCCATCGCGATGAATGCCAGCAGCGTCCACTCCGGAATGCTCATGCCCAGCAATGTCCAGCTGACCTCGGCGCACTCGGCGGTACCGTGAAGCACCAACCGGGCGATGTCCTGGAAGGGCAGCGCATCCATCATGTATTCGAGGCTGGGCAGGCAAGCCGGCAACTGGTCGGCCGGTATGTTCTGCAGCCATATCTGACGCACAGCCGTGGCGCCGCCCGCCATCGCGAACAGCAGTGCCAGGATCGAATAGATGCGGCGACCGGTTTTGCGCGGCCCATGCATCGCAGCGATAAGGCAGACCACGCCAAAGGCGATCACGCAAATGCGCTGAACGATACATAACGGGCATGGCGCCAGCCCGACCACATGCTCGAGATACAGCGCAGCGACCATCATCAGCACACAGCCGATGAAAGCCAGAAGAAACAGCGAACGTGGGCTGGCCAGATTCATGGCGACTCCGCAGACAGGAAAGCTCGCTACGGTATTAGTCCAAGCTGCGGGCTGCAAGCTGTGGCAGCGCCAGTATCCGTGGTCAACCGTTGCTGATCGCCGGCAAGCGGACACCGTTCGCACCGTCGATCAACCCGAGTCCCTCCTGGAACAGCCGGTTGCTGCGCTCTTTGTCGCCCAGCTGCGCCAGTAGCCGGGCCAGCTCCGCGCAGGTTTCCGCACGATGTTCCAAGCGCAGACTGGCTTCCAGATAGTCGCGCGCCTTGCCCCAGAACTCGTTGCGCAGACTCAGGCGGCCCAGTGCGAGCAGCAACTCGGCATTTTGCGGATGGCTCTTAAGCCAGGCCTCGGCATGGGCCAACTGGCGAGTCGGCTCGCGCCCACGAACGCGACCATAGCGCTCGATCAGGCGATCATCGAAGTGGCGTTTGAGTGCGGCATGAAGCACTTCTTCGGCTTTCTCCTCCGCACCCAGTCGAGTCAGGCCGTCCGCATAGGCACGCACCAGCACCGGCTCGTTACGCAGCTTGCTGGGCACGGCCTGCCAACGTTGATTGAACGTTTGCTGTCCCTCCTCCACTGTTGCGGCCGGTGCCTGCGGTGCCTGTTCCAGGGCGGCGGTCCAGGCCAGCAGCTCTAGCTCGTCCAGCCGTGCCGGGGGCAGCACACGATGCTTGCGCAGTTCCGGTAGCAGATGGCACAAGGCGGGCCAGTCCTGTAACTGGACGTAGAGCTGCTGGAGCAGCGTCAGCACATATGGATGGCGCGGGTTTTCATTGTGCAGCGCGTTCAGGGATTCGCGTGCGTCGCCGTACTGGCCGCGCGCGATCTGCAACTGAGCCTGGGTAAGCCCGATGGCCAGCCCGGCCTCGGGTTCGCGTTCGCGAGCCTTGCGCAGCAACTCGTCACTTTGTTCGTACTCACCCAATTCGCTCGCGGCGCGGGCAGCACCGAGATAATGCACTAGAGGTTGTTGATCATGTTCGGCAGCTATGCGCAGATGGCCGAGCGCAGGGCTCCATTGCCCCTCGGCCAGCTCCCGCAGCCCTGCGCGCGAAGCCTTGGAGACGCGCCGCGCGCGATGGCGACGCGACCAGGGGTTGACCAGCGTGCTGGATGCATGAAGCAACCCGAGCACCCAGTGAACCGCCATAGCCAGCAGCCAGAGACAGGCGATCAGCCCGACGAACACCCAGAAGCTCGACTCATAGCGAAAGCGGTCGTAGCTGATCAGGACATAGCCAGCGTCTTGAAAAATGGCCCAGCCGAGAAAACCGGCAAGGGCAAGCAGGATGAGAACAACAACGGCCAGTCGCTTCATGTGCGCAGATCCCCTTCGACCGCCTGTTCGGCGTCGGCCGGCTGCTCGGCCTCGCTGGCCGGCGCGCCGCGCTCAGCGTTATCGTTCGGCTCGTTGTTATCGGCAGAGTCGCGCGTTTGCACGTAGGACTGCATCGCCTGCAACGCGGGCGTCAGGTCCGGCAGGGTGACCGAGACCTGCCGTTTCGCAAGCTCCCCGATACGATCGCGCAGACCACGGCTCTGGCCATTCTCTTCGCTGAAGTGATCCTCGATCAGCCGCGCGGCCTGCTCCAGCGATTGCCGATAGACCTGCTGGTTGCCATTGAGCACCGCCCACTGCGCCTGCTCGATCGCCAGCGAAAGCGCCAATCGCACCTGTGCCAGACTCTGGCCGGCCAGCAGCGGTTTGACGTCGGTGCCGGCATTGAAGTCGATCCGCACGTAACGCGTCAGCTCGTCCAACCATTGCCGCCAGCGGCTTTCACCCTGCATCTGTGGCTGATCTGGGCCGTTTTCGAACTCTGGAGCCAGACCGTTGAGCTGATTGGCCTGGCCACGCAGCGCGCCCAGCTGCAGGAACAGGCCGGTCCGATCCAGATCGGGCAAGCTGCGCAACGCCTCGAGGCCTTCCAGCAGTTTCTGCCGCGTGCCGTACGCGCCTGGATCGTCCTGCTTGCGCAGGATCAGATCGGCTTCGGCGATCAGCGACTCGGCGCTCTGCACGTCCTGCATGGCCGACAGACGCAGCATCGCCATGCGCAGCAGATGCTCGGCCTCGGCCAATCGCCACTGCTCACGGCTCGCGCCCAGTACCTGCTCTACTCGTCCCGAGAGCCGTTGCTGATCGCTTTGCAGCTCCGAAAGCAGACGGCGTCGCTCTTCCAGCTGCTCAGCAGAAGGCAATTGCTCCAGTCGCCCGAGACGGCTGGCCAGCTGTTGACTGCGCGTATCCAACTGACGCGCCTGCTCCCGCGTCGCCTGCGCCGCATCGAGCTGCTGGCGTTCCTGTTCAGCGAGCTGCTGGGTCTGCCAGACGCTGTAGCCACCCGCCGCCAGACCGGCCAGGCCGATTACCAATGCCAGACCCGCCAGGCCACGACCAGGACCGTCGGCTTTCGACGGGCCATCGACCGGCTTCTTCGCCGGAATGTCTTTGGTTGGGATGACGGGATCGTTGCCCTTGGGTTGCTGCGCTGCCTTGTCGGAGTCTACTTCGCTCACGTTTCCATCCTTTGCATCAGGAGGCGGGCTGGGGAGTTTCCCGTAGCGCCGCCAGCAAAGCCGCGGTTCCGGCACCGCGACAGTCCACTATTATTCTGGCGCCCAAGGTCGCAGCCATTTCGGCCACCCGAGGGCTCGGTACGAACAAGGGTAGTTCACGCAGCGCAGGCCAGTCGGCGCCCGCCAGCTCGTGCAGTGACAGCAAACCCTGCCCACTGCTGACCACCACGGCATTCAGCCGTTCCGAACGAAGGGTTTCGAGCAGCGTTCCGGGCGGGTAGTCGGGCAGATAGCGCCGATACAACTCCAGGCGATCGACCTGCACGCCTCGGCGGCGAAGCGTTTCGGCAATATGCTCACGACCGCCTTCGCCGCGCAGAATCAGCACCCTGGGGTCTGCCACATCGAGCGCCTCGTTCAGGCGTGGCAGCGCCAACAGTGCCTCGCTGTCGTCACCTGTGCTGGGCCAGCTGACATCCAGGCCGAAGCCTTCCAAGATGGCCCCTGTGGCGGCGCCAACGCTGAACCAGACCTGACCGAGCGGCGGTTGTGGCCAGTAACGCTCGAGCAGTTCCAGACTCAGCCGCGCGGCCGGTTTGCTCACCACCACCACAGCGCAATAACGGTCCAGTTCAAGCATCGTCGCGCGCTGCTCGGCTGTTTCTGCCAGCGGTTCGATGGCGAGCAGCGGCACGCTAGCGCTGTGAACATCCAACTCGGACAGCGCAGCCGCGAGGGCTATGCACTCTTCAGCAGGGCGGGTCAGCAGCAGGCGCCAACCGGTCACGCCTTGCCGGCCTCACCATAAACGTCTTGCAGGATCTTCTCCGCGCCCTGCGCCAGTAGCGCCTCGGCGACCCGTACGCCCAGGGCTTCCGCATCCGCAGCAGGCGCGCGGTCTTCAGCGCGCAACAGCAGCGTACCGTCCGGCTGCCCGACCAGGCCACGCAACCACAGCTGATCGCCTTCGAGTACCGCATAGCAGGCGATCGGCACCTGGCAACCGCCGTTCAGATGACGATTCAAGGCGCGTTCAGCGCTGACCCTGACCGCCGTCTGCGGGTCGTTCATGCATTGCAGCAGTTGGTGCAGCTCGGTGTCGCCCGTCCGGCACTCGATGCCGACCGCACCCTGCCCACCTGCCGGCAGGCTGTCTTCGACACTGATGCTGGAACGGATGCGCTCACCGAAGCCGAGGCGGATGAGCCCAGCTGCGGCAAGGATGATGGCGTCGTACTCGCCGGCATCGAGCTTGGCCAGACGGGTATTGACGTTGCCGCGCAGGAACTGGATTTTCAGATCCGGGCGCCGCGCCAGCAGCTGCGCCTGCCGACGCAGGCTGGAGGTACCGACAACCGCGCCGGACGGCAGCGCATCGAAATCTTCATAGTGGTTGGAGACAAAGGCGTCACGCGGATCTTCACGCTCGCAGATGCAGTACAGACCAAGCCCCTCGGGAAACTCCATCGGCACGTCCTTCATGGAGTGCACGGCGATATCCGCCTCGTTCTCCATCAACGCCGTTTCAAGCTCCTTGACGAACAAGCCCTTGCCGCCAATTTTCGCCAACGGCGCGTCGAGCAGTTTGTCACCGCGGCTGACCATCGGAACGAGGCTGACGGTCACGTCAGGATGAGCGGCTTCGAGGCGCGCCTTGACGTATTCGGCCTGCCACAGGGCCAGGGCACTCTTGCGGGTGGCGATGCGAATTTCGCGAGACATGGGCTAATCCAGAACCAGTGAATTGCCGCGGATGATAACAGGGCCAGCGCCGTCGCTGGGTTGGCTGGGGTCAAGAAGCGGCAAGACTTGGGGCTGCAAGCCTCAACTAGAGGCAAGTACGTGGAACCCGCCAGGCATGCTTGCAACTCGCGGTTTACAGCGTGCTCATCAACTTGCGAACCCCGGCAACATGCCGTCGGCTGACCGTCAGTGGTTCGCCTTCGAGGCCCTTGAGGAACAACTGGAAATGGCCAAGCGGAGTACGCTGCAGACGCTCGATGCGGTCGCGATATACCAGCGCGTTGCGGTGGATACGCACGAAGCGGTCGCCGAATTCGTCCTCGAGCGCCTTGAGCGGCTCATCTAGCAGCACTTCGCCGCCTTCATGGCGCAGGGTGACGTATTTGTGATCGGCAATGAAGTAGATCACCTGGGGCAACGGAATCAGTTCGATACCCTTGCGGGTGCGGGCGCTGATGTGGCTGCGTGGCCCGCCGCCAGACACCGCAGCGGGTCGGGTCAGTGCAGCGAGCTGAACCCGGTTGGGCCGCTCGGCCTTTTTCAGCGCTTCGGCAAGATGCTCGGGGCGAACTGGCTTGACTAAATAACCAACCGCGCTGACCTGGAACGCATCCAGCGCAAATTCATCATGGGCCGTGCAGAAAATCACGGCAGGGGGCGCATCGCGCTCGCATAGTTTGGCCGCGACTTGAAGACCGTCGATGCCTGGCATACGGATATCCAGCAACACGACATCAGGACGCAGCTCCTCAATCAGGGACAACGCTTCCTCGCCATTGGCGGCGGAAGGTTCCAGTACACGATAACCGTCAAGATCACCTACCAGTCGGCTGAGGCGCTCGCGGGCTAGAGGTTCGTCATCGACAATCAGAACATTCATATGGATCTGGCTTCCTGCTTTTGTGTCGCACATGGATAGCGTAGACAGGTGTAGTAACGGGCGTTATACCGCTTCACGCTGAGACTCGCTGCGGGGCCGAAAAGTGCCGTTAGTCGTGCGTCTATATTGTGCAGGGCCTGTTGCGTTCCTCGAGATGGCTGCGTTTGAGCCCCGTCATCGAACGGATTGCTGACTTCCAGATGAAACATGCCGTCGACATAATTCGCCGTCACGCTGACCATGCCGCCGTCGATGCGGGGCTGGATACCATGGATCAGGGCATTTTCCAGCAGCGGCTGCAGCGTCAGTTGCGGGATCAGCAAGTCATCCGGAACGCCGTCCACCTGCCACTCGACCTGCAGCCTTTCACCAAGCCTGTAGTGCTCGATCGACAGGTAGCGGCGCGACAGTTCCAGTTCGTCACGCCATGGCACCAGCGTGCCGGGACGCGCCAGACTGGCGCGGAACAGGTCGGACAAATCCAGCACAGCCTGCTCGGCCTTGCCCGGATCGGTCGCCACCAGGCTGGCAATACTGTTCAAGCTGTTGAACAGAAAATGCGGACGGATGCGCGCCTGCAGCGACTCGATGCGCGCCTTGAGCTCGGCCTGCTCCTGCCGCCGCCACTGGCTTTGCAGATAGAAATAGCGCAGCAGCAGCCCCGACATGATCAGGCTAATCAGGGCATGCCGCAGATACAGATTGACCTCGCCGGCGCGCGTCAGCGGTCCGCCTAGCTGGTAGATATCCGCCACCGCGGTGCAGGCCAGCGTCAGCCCGACCACCATCACGCAACAGGCGAGCCCCGCCGCCCAGGGCGACAGTCGCGCCAGCAATGGCCGCAACTGGCAGGTCAAGCCGGCCGAAAGCAGCATCACCCATTGCACGAACAACGAGGTCAGCGCCAGGCGCATCCAGTTGAAGCCGGGCTGCATCGGCTCGGCGAGGACGAACACCAGCACCAGCAGTTCGGCGAGCAGAACCAGACCAAGCAGCGCTTCCGGCTGGCACAGTTCTGGCACGAAGAAATCGTCGACCGGGTCGGCGGAGCGTGGCCGGTCAGGCCTTGTTATCTGCATGGATCGTGTTTCCGCGCGGTCGGGATGCAATGAGCAGAGCGGGAGCGCAGCCTGCGCCGCCGCACCTATGGCGGCATAGTCTATGCGACCCACCACGAACCGGTGCGTGACCTGCCTTCGTAACTTGCGCGACATCGAGCAAACGGTCGTCGGCAAAAACTAAAAAGTTGAGCTAAGGTGCCGATAACGGAATCGTGGCATAACAATATCAACCCACTCGTCACACTGGCTGCCCGTTGCGGCAGGAGGCCTGAGCCATGTTGCTGTTCTCCTCGTTGCGTAGCCGCTTGCTGCGTCCGGTTTTCCTTACGCTGTTTGCCGCCGTCGTGGTTCAGGTCGTGGTCGCCCTTGCTTTGACACGCGGCACCATCGGGGCGCTCGAACAGGAGATACGCAAGAACCTGAGCGAGGACGCAGCGCAGTTGTTGGGCGAGCTTCAGTCCGCGGACGTTGAAGTGCGCAGCGGATTGCTCAACCTGTCCGAACGCATGAAAAGCGATCTGGCGCAGGGGCTGACGCAACGGCTGACCGATGAACAGATGCAGCTGCAGAACGTCCTGGAACGCCATCTCAAGCAATCGGGCGACGATTTGGCGATCCTGCTGGCCGGCGTTGCGCCTGCGGCTATCTGGGACAACGACACACCCGCTCTGACTGAATTCGTCAGAATGGCCCACCAAAACCCAGCCGTCGTTTTCGTCGTCTATTTCGACGCGGCTGGCAAACAGCTCACCCGTCATCTGAATCGCAACGATCCGAGGGTCAAGACGCTGCTGGACAAAGGCACTGGCCGAACCGCCTTCGAAAAGATTCTCTCCGCAGCCGAGAACGATCCGTCGCTGTATCTCGCCAAGACCTCCATCAACCCCAAGGGCGCTGAAATCGGCCAGGTCATGCTTGGATTGTCCACTTCGGCCGTTAACACCGAGCTCGCCGCTTTCAACAATCGCTTCCAGACGCTGATAGCGGAAACCTCGAGCATGGTCGAAACAGGCCTCGCCGCCACCGCAACCGAGAGCACCAAGGTGCTGGCGGCGCGCCTGGCTGCCGCCGCCAACGTGGCAGAAACCATTGACGTGAACAGCCAGAAGACCGTGGAACGCTCGGCGACCACGCTGCTGTGGAAAATCAGCCTCGGCCTGGCGTTGACCGGCGCGCTGCTGCTGATCGCCATCACGCTGGTGCTGGGCCGTCAGGTATTGCGTCGCCTCAGCTTACTGGTGGCGGCGCTACGAGGGCTGTCGGACGGCCACGGCGATCTCACCCAGCGTGTGGAGATTCACAGCACGGACGAAGTGGGTGATATGGCCGACGCGGTCAACCTGTTCCTGGCCAAGCTCCAGCCGATTGTCCAGGAAGCTCGCGCCATTGCAGTTCAGACCGGCGCGCAAATCGACGCGCTGGGAAGCCGCAGCAATGCCGCGGCGGCAGCGGCCGGACGCCAGCGCGACGAGGTCGCCGGCAGCCTGGAAGCGCTTGCGGAAATGACCAGCCGCGCCCAGCAAGAAAGCCAGGCGATGCAGGAAGCCATGGAGC
>Ga0163223_100202_pt1 | contig 20741 bp, 14 predicted proteins | sample MSEWel2016_02_17_2_FD_113147 | JGI IMG/M metagenome (GOLD analysis project Ga0163223, IMG submission 113147) | Subsurface microbial communities from deep shales in West Virginia, USA - MSEEL Well Study Marcellus 5H_2016_02_17 ...
GGGAATCATTGAGAAAAGGTATTTTGAAGAATGAAGATTAAATTTTTTGTATAATTGCAGCATCTCCCAAAGTGGCACGGTTTAAACCGAAAAGTGTGGCACGGTCAGACCGAAATCGCCAGGTTAAAAGCGCATATCACACTATACGATTTAAATGGGGCAATATGCAGCTTTTTCGACATTACTAACGATCACTTAGAAATCGCCAATAAACTAGATTCTAATGGCGTGTATGTCGTTAAAATATCAGTAGGAGAACTTACTGAAAGTAGTAAATTTATTAAATTATAAATATGAAATTCATCAAAACTATAACGATTATATTCTTTATAATCCAGTCGACCTATTTATTTGCTCAGGATGTTGCATATTATATACAAATTGAAGATCCTGACATTGTACCAGAAATAACAAAAGATAAAGATTCTGATATTCTTAAAGTTAAAGCCAAGGACAATGATTTAAACCTGCTTTACAGCAAGTATTCAATCAAGAAATTTAAAAAGGCCTTTCCTAAAGCTGTAACTCCAAGTTTAGAAAACGTTTACTTTATTAAGTGGATATGCTTCGGTGAATGCAGCTGCGGAATCAGCTACAACCTATTTACAAAACTTGACTCTAACTGGTAATCAGGATATCGAAGATAATTATGCAATCCGAGTCGTCGATAACGTCACCGTAGCTTCAGGAGCTTCGATCAACATGATTACCCGCAAGGAAGTAACTATTGATAAAAACTTCGAAGTAATTTCCGGCGCAGAATTAACGATTGATGTTGATGTCAATAATACAATAAGCTGTAACTAAAATTTATTTACAATAGATCCAAAGGATGTCATTTCTCAGATGACATCCCTTTTCTTTTTTAAAAATCCTGCTCTATATGCGATAAAATCACGTTTACTGGATATTTTTCTGTTAAATATTTGGCCACTTGCTCGGCTGAATACACCGAACGATGTTGCCCGCCGGTGCAACCAAAACTTACGCTTAGGTGCGAAAATCCACGCTCTAAATACATACTTACGGATTGATCAACCAGGGCACATACATGCGAGAGAAATTCATCAATTTCAGAATTGGCTTTTAAAAAGTCAATCACCGGCTGATCTTTACCGTTCAGTTGTTTATACTCTTCGTAGCGCCCCGGGTTGTGAATCGCCCGACAATCAAAGATGAATCCACCACCATTTCCCGAAGGATCTTGTGGCAAACCTTTTTTGTATGAAAAGCTGGTAACACGAACGGTTAACTTTCCTTTCTTAGTTCCAATTTTCTTTAAAAATTCAGATTGATTTAGGGCTTCTAAAACCTTAACCAGCTCCGGCAATTCAATCGGAATATTGTTGTTATTCAGCAAATAGCTCAGGTTTTCCAAGGCAAACGGAATACTTTTCAGAAAGTGTTCTTTCTTTTCATAAAAACCACGAAAGCCGTAAGCACCCATTGCTTGCATAATCCGGATCAATACATAGCCCGTAAAATAAGCTTTAAACTCATCCCGATCGATCAGAATGTACTTCTCCAACTCGTCCAGATAAAACTCCAGCAAATCATTACGAACCGCCTGTGGAATATCCGCTTTGGCATCGTAGAGCAAGGAGGCTAAATCGTATTGCAATGCTCCTTTCCTACCCCCTTGGTAGTCGATAAAAGCTACTTTGCTATCGTGAAGCATAATGTTGCGCGACTGGAAATCACGGAACATAAAGAAGTCGCTGTCAGCCGCCAACAGGTAATCGCTGAACTTTTGAAAATCGTCTTCCAACGCCTGCTCATCAAAAGGTATTTTTGCCAACTTCAGAAAATAGTATTTGAAATAGTTCAAGTCCCACATCATCGACTGTTTATCGAACGCTGCCCGCGGATAGCAGAAATCGTAATTGATTCCCTTACCGGCTTTAATTTGCAGCTTTGGGAGCTCAATGAGCACTTTCTGATACACTTGGATTATTTTCTCCGAGAAGCCTTCCAACTCTCGTGTCCGGCTCAAATAATCAAACAAGGTGAGATTTCCCAGGTCTTCTTGTATATAGCACGTTTTCTCCTTGTTGACAGTATAAATCTCAGGAACTGCAACTCCTTGAGTGAAAAAATGATCGGAGAATTCCAGAAAAGCGATATTCTCTCTCACATCCTGATTCCACGAACCAATCGCCTGATGATTCGCACTTTTAATTCGGCAATACTCACGATATGAGCCGGATTGAGGCAAGACTTCAAAAGCAGTCATTTCTTCCTGAAAGTGACTTTCATATAGTCGGATAATTTCTTCTTTTATTTTTAAATCCAAAGCATTCTCTTTTTTCTGATATGAAACAAAGATAACAGAAAAATAGCGCTTGTCAGGATAAAATAGTTCGCCCGTTTTTGATTGAAACTTGTCTTTTTCGTACTTTGCTGTCTCTTAACAAATTCAAGTTTGAAGTGGGCTCTAAAATCCTCAAGTTTTTAAAAAGATTCGTGTTTGCTGCCGGCATCCTTTTCCTGATTTTGCTGGGACTTAGTTTTACTACTTCGCCTTATTACGCCTACCACTGGTTGGGGACAAGTTTAGCTGAAGTGAATGAAAAGCCTGAGTACATTATTATGCTGGGAGGAGGAGGCATGCCAAGTCAATCGAACCTGATGCGAGCTTGGTTTGTGGTCGATGCCGCCCATCAATTTCCGACAAGCAAAGTCATTATTTCAATCCCCGGGAACCTGAATGATTCGCTCTCAACCCCCAAGAGAGTAGCCACAGATTTAATCAAAAGAGGTATTTCAAAAGATCGGATCTTATTTGAGCAACATGGAACAAATACACGCTGGCAAGCATTGAATCTAAGACTTTTCCATGGCCGATTACTGACGCAAAAGTCGCTTTTAATCGTTACCTCACCCGAACACACGAGACGTTCTGTCTTGTGCTTTCAGAAAGCTGGTTTTACGAAAGTAAATGCCTTGCCTGCATTCGAGAACACGTTGGAAGCTGATCTTAGTTTTGACGATGACAAGCTAGGTGGAAATCAGCTACCAATACCAAACATTGGAAAAAGCAAATCCTTTCGCTACCAGTTTTGGACCCACCTGAAATATGAGATTCTGATTGCCCGAGAACTGGCAGCCTTAAGCTATTACAAATTAAGAGGCTGGATTTAAAATTCAGCCTCTGCATCCCGACCTTCCAGCCAAGCAATCATATTAATCACCAAGTAATTCCAATTTTGAAACCCTTTATTCAGAAGAGGCTCTCCAGTTTCTGGTTCATAGTACTCATGAAGCGCTCCATTTTCGTCAAAATCGCGACCAAATAAATTAATGGTTTTCAGCGCCAGCTCTTTGGCTTCTTTGTCGTAGCCATATCGCTCCAACCCTTTAAATACCATATAGTTTGAAATACCCCAAATTGGGCCACGCCAGTTCGAAGGATTCGCACTAGCTCGCAGACTGTACATCTTTTCCATGCGGGAAAGTGTACGAACACCCGACGGTGAATTAAAAGTTTTTGGATCGAGGAAATGCTCCTTGACCATTCTTTCGGCCTGCTCGTCGGTTGCAATACCAGCCCACATGGGTAAAAAACCCGACCACACCTCTATCCGCTGAATCAAGCAGTCGTAATCACGCGGATATCCAGCGTGAATAACAAACTCCTTGCCTAACGATTTATCTGTCGTTACAGTTTTTGGGCGAAGATTCAAATCCACGCTATAATAAAAACCATCCCTTTCATCCCACATATGATCCTGAACAGCCTGCTTAAGTTTTTTGGCATCCTCAGCAAATTCTTCTCCAACTTGTGGAATACCTAAACAGCCTGCAATGTAATCCATCGCCAACAATTCGCGATACATCAAACAATTCAAATAAATCGAAGCAGAACTCCCATTCGGACGGAAAAAAGTACACGGATCATTATCAACACCAATCGCTACATCGGTTTGCCAGTAAAACAATCCGGTTGCTTCATCGCGATGATGAGCCTTGTAGTTATTTACAAAAGCCTGCAAATAATAAAAATGCTCCTTCAACCATTCAGCATTGCCATTTTGCAACTTACATAAAAATGCAGCGTGCTGAGCTAGCACTGGTTTATGCATATTCATTTTGTAAATCTGTTCCGAATCAATATCTCTCGGGTTCGAATCTTCCCAAATTACAATCGGAATATATCCATCCCAATCTCCATAACTTAAAAAATTAAGAACACAGCCCTGTTCATACTTCAAGGCTTCCTTTGAGTCGTCCGATGATCCGACATCTGTTAAGATCTGGCGCAAAGCAACATTGCTCAGCCAGGAATCCCAGTCCCACAATACATTCGCATACTGCTTACTTCCGGGAGTTAAAAACGGGTATTTTAATGCTCCACTCCCTTCGCGAAACATCTTTTTGTAATCCTTGTAAACATTTGACTTGATTAACGATATGTATTTTTCGGATGAAGCTGATTGAACTTGTCCAAAAACTGGAGGGCAATGAAATGCAATGGAGAATAAAATAATTCCGAACAATGTACGAAGGCAGGCTGATCTATTCACTTTAAAGTTGTTTAGTTAGTTTGCGTTATAGTCTTAGTCTCACTAATAGTCTTAGTCTCACTAAAAATAGCAATCGTTATTGGAAAATAAAATTTGCCGGAAAGAAAAAGACTGCCAATCTGTTACTATTAACAAACCAGCAGTCTTCAATCTAACTTAACTAAAACGCTTATTATGAAAAAATATTAGTAACCATCATTTTGACTAATCACGTCAGGGTTTTGTGTAATCACCTCGAGAGGAATAGGCAGCCACAGTTGATTCTCATTAATTGTGATCCCTTTCCCACTATTTTTCAATACTTCAATGGCACGTCCTGTACGTTTCAGATCAAACCAACGATGAAACTCCAGTGCGAGCTCAACCCGGCGTTCATGTTCAAGCGCCAAAGGAACGGTATTATACTCCGATGGAAATCCAGCGGTACCATAGGCCGGTAGACCAACCCGAGCTCTAACCTCATTCATATATTTAACGTCTCCGGTCGCTTCGGTAAGCATAAGTAAAACATCGGCATATCTCAAAACAATAAAGTTATTATCAGATGTTTCTCTTAATCCATCAACATCAGCATTTTCATCTTTCCATTTAATAGGGTATTTCACGTCTACTTCTACACCATTTGCAGTTGTGTAACCATCCTGAATAGAGAGATCTCGCCTGGGATCGCCATCTTCGTAGGCATTCCACAAATCCATGGTAACCTGATTCATGCCGGCTCCCCATGCCGTAACAATGCGGTTGTCGAGTGGAGAGAACATCGCCCAATACCTACTGTAAGGATTTGAAATACCACCTTCATATTGAATTTCAAAGATGGACGAAGCATTGTTCTTTTCGTTTAAATCCCACAAATCAGCATATGGAACCAGTGAAAACTTTCCGTACACTTTCATCAAAGCTTCTGTTGCCTTTGGCTTATCGCCCATGGTAAGATAAACTTTACCCATAAGCGTATTCACAGCATCGCTAGTTGCGGCACCAACGAAGCGTTCGTTTGCTTTTGCCGGCAAATTAGCTACCGCTGAAGTCAGGTCTGCTATAATCTGATCATACACAACTGATTCTGGTGTGCGAGCTTGCTCATAAGCTTCATCAATGCCTAACGGACTGGTTACCAATGGAATGTCACCCCATGCACGAACCATATCAAAATAATACAAAGCTCTCAAAAATTTAGCTTCCGCTATTAAAGCATCGCGGCTTGCAAATTCCAGATTTTCAGCACTAGCAATAATATTATTAATATCATATAATGCCTCGTAGTAGCTATTCCAATAGCCCAATACCAATTCATTATCATCGCTCATGGTATGATTTTCAAAACCTTCATAGTCTTGAATTCTTCCGGCTGCATTATCACTATATACATTATCCGACATTAACTCGCCATAAAACGACGGTAAACTTTCAGGTCCATACAACGTGTATAATGAACCGTACGCAGCCCATAGAGCCGTTTCTATATCTTCCTGCGATTGATAAAAATCCGCTTCATTAGGATTTGAAATAGGTGTTCGATCAAGAAATTCTTCCCCACAACCAGAGAGAATTATGCAGCTTAAAAACAGGATATATAATATTTTTTTCATTTTCCTTAGTTTTAATAGTTATATCTGGTTTTTTAAAATGTAATATTAACTCCGGCTGTAGCTGTAAACGGATTTGGATAGGCGCCATAATCAAAGCCTACTAAAACGCCGGTTTGATAGGTACTTCCTTCCGGGTCATATCCTAAGTAGTCAGAGAATACATATACATTTTCCATATTCACATAGAATTTTACTCCGCCTACGTTTAGCTTCTGAGCCATTCGTTGTGGTAAGTTATAGCCAATTCGAATGTTTTGAATACGAACGAACGATCCGTCTTCAACCCAATAGCTGGAGCCAAAGTCACGAACAGTAGTCGGTAGCATACGAGGTTTAGGTATTTCACCATTACCCGGATTCGATTCTGACCGCCAGAAGTTTGAAACAACTTCATACATGTTTCGGTTACCACCTCCAACTCCTGATTTTAGATAGCGGGCATTATGGTTAAGCACTTCAGCTCCATGCGAACCTCTAAGCATTACTGACAATTCAATTCCTTCATAAGACCAGGTATTGGTCATACCCCATTGAAATGTTGGCTGATAATTTCCCAGGAATGTCCGGTCTTCAGAATCAATTTTACCATCATCATTAACGTCTTTCACTCTGGGATCACCGGGTTCACTGCCAGGCCAAACCGGGTATTCATTACTGTTCAATTCTGCCTGCGACATAATTACGCCATCGATTACATAACCATAGTACATGCCAATTGGCTTACCAACAACAGTACGCGATGTCATACTACTTACATTAATATCAATCGGAGCATCATTTTCGCCCAACTTTAGCACTTTATTGCGATTTGCAAAAATGTTAAAATCAGTCATCCACTTAAATTTACGATCGATATTTCGAGTATTGATATTCACTTCGAAACCTTTATTTTCCAGTTCACCAACATTCGTTAAGGTTGAAGAGAATCCGGTAAGGATTGGGATTGGAACATCAAGCAACAGGTCGCGTGTTTTAGAATAATAGATATCACCAGAAAAATTTACCCGTTGATTGAGGATGCTCATATCAACACCGAAGTTTATTTGGCCTGTCTTTTCCCACTTTAAATTTTTATCTGCAAAAGTTTCGGTGCTAATGCCTTGCTCTACATTATCGCCAGCAACATAAGGCGAGTAACCTAAAATACCAATAGCTCCGTAGTTCGGGATTTGGTTGTTACCAGTCGCGCCATAACTTAAGCGAACTTTTAGATTATCCAACCAAGATGTCGATTGTAAAAATGCTTCTTCTGACATACGCCAAGCGACCGATCCGGAAGGGAAATATCCCCAAAGATTATTGGAACCAAATCGAGATGAACCATCAGCACGAACAGCTGCTGTAACAAGGTACTTCCCTTTATAGGAATAATTGGTACGCGCCAAATAGGAAATCAATGACCAGTCCTGAGCTGAAGTACTCCCGCTATTAACCACCCCTGCATTCAGGGTGTGAACCAAGTCATTCGGGAAACTACTAGCTCGCATATTGCTATAGTCAGTACGTTGCTCCTGAATACTATAACCTGCCAAGACACTTAAATCATGAACTTCATTAAAAGTTTTGTTATAATTTAACGTATTTTCCCACACCCAGTTATAGGATTGAAGTGTAATAAAATCGGCCGTTGCCGGAACCCATCCTGAATATCCCCAGTTCTGACCTTCATTCCAATAGAAATTGTAAAACGTATTTTCTACATTGGTACTCATTGAAGTTTTGAACGTTAAATCTTTTAAGACATCATATTCAAAATATGAGCTTGCAGTTACAACATTCATGACCTTCTTTTTATCAGCTTCACGAGTTAAAGAATAAGGATGCCACAGCTGAAGACCATATTTTACAAAAGTATTCCAGATTGACTCGGGATCTTTGAATCCAAGACTTCCTGTTTCTACATAAAGGGGGAAAATCGGGTTGCTTTGCAATCCTCCCAAACTTGTTACATCCGATTTTCCAGATGTTCCGTAAGGAGCTTCCTGTGCTCTGCTAAGTCCTATATTAAGACCTATGCGAGATTTATCATTAAACTTATGCCTCACATTCGATCGAAGGTTTATGCGACTGTATGTGTTTTGATCAACAACTCCTTCAGAATCCAGGAAACCTGCGGATACCATGAATTGTGTCTTCTCATTACCCCCTGAAGCTGATAATTGAATATTGTGCGACTGTGCAGTTCTGAAAAGAACATCTTGCCAATCGGTACCATTACCAATACGATTAAGCCACTCAGGATCAGAAAATTCAACAGGAACAGTTACGTTGTTACCTCTGGTTGCATTCGGATCATTAGCAACAATTGTTGCCCACGAGTTATTTCTGGCGGCTGTCTGAAATTCGATAAATTGTTTGGCATCCATCATCTCGGTCTTGCGATTGACTCTTGAAATACCAAACTCATAATTTGCTTCAATTTTAGTTTCTCCGGCTTTACCTTGCTTGGTCGTAATCAGCACAACACCATTTGCTCCACGAGAACCATAAATAGCTGCAGAAGAAGCATCTTTCAATATTTCAATAGATTCGATGTCGTTCGGGTTAATATAATTCAGTGGATTTCGGTTAAAATCCATATTACTTCCAGAACTCGCTCCTGTTGAAGTTGAATTAGAGGTATTATCTTCCAGAGGTATTCCATCGACAACATACAAAGGCGTAGTACCTGCATTTATTGATGAAGCACCGCGAACTTTAACCGTTGGTGCAATCCCGGGAGCTCCCTGTGTTTGCGTAATCTGAACACCCGAAACCTGACCAGATAATGCTTGCATAGCATTGCTGTATGGGCGTTCTTCCAGCTTATCAGCTCCCACGGAAACAACTGAGCCTGTGAGGTCTCGTTTGCGTACCGTTCCATACCCAATAGCTACAACTTCATCCAGTCCAATGGCATCTTCAACCATGGTAACATCAATTGCAGACCGACCTTCAACTTGGATTTCCTGAGTTTTTAATCCAACAAAAGAGAAAACTAAAGTCGAGTTTGTTGGCACTTCCGAAATTTGGTACTCTCCATCAAGATTAGTAATTGTTCCAACTGTTGAGCCTTTAATAACTACCGTAACTCCCGGCAGTGGCAGATCATTTGAATCAGTCACCTTACCGGTAATTGTTTTTTGTTGCTGCCTCAAAAATTCATCTTTTTCGGTGAGCACAATTTGTCGATTGAATATTTCGAACTCAATAGCTGTGGTTTCGAGCAAGCTATTGAGAAGCTCCTCAATGCGGCGATCCTTTACATTGACTGTTACAACCTGATCAACATCGACATAATCCTGGTTGTACAGAAAGTAATACTCACTTTGATTTTCGATTTCGTTTAAGATACTTTCCAGTCGTGTACTTTCAAAGTTCATCGAAAACTTGGTTTGTTGGGAATAAGTGTCCAGTGCAAAAACCTGGATTATTCCGAGAAAATAGAGAATTAAACTGCATTTCATCATTTGCAAACCTTTTTTCAGAGCATGCCTGGGCAATACCCATCGTTCTGGATTTTTTTTCATAAATTTACGTTTGTGATGTTAATAAAATGTTCAGCGCATTTTCATGCATTACTTTATCAGGGGAGTGTTGCGAGCACTTTCCTGATTTTTAATTTAGTCTTGTTTTTCGAGTTTGATTATTACTATTTTGGGTTCGTATTCATCACTGGTATTTATCTTTCGTTCTTTTATTTCGTAACTAATTGGAGCAGTCAATGCAATTAATCTTAGCACTTCTTCCAAAGGCTCATCATGAAATGTTGCCCGGTATTTAAAATCTTCAACTTCGGGATCTTCAATCTGAAATTGGACGTTGTACCATCTACCAAGCCGCTGCATTACTTTGCCTAAGGGTTCTTTTCTAAATACCAGGTACCCATCTTTCCATGAGGTTAAATATCTAGCGTCAACCTTTCTTATTTTTCCTGTGCGAGCTACTTTATCAAATACAAAGCTTTCATCTTTGGTAAGTACCTCCGAAAATGAATTTTGGGCGCCCGTTAATTGAACCTTTCCTTCTTCCAAAATTACATCGATCGTATTTTCGTCCTCAGCAGAAACAACACTAAACTTTGTTCCCAGCACTTTTACATCCATAAAATCAGTATGAACAACAAATGGTGAAGCAGAGTCGTGAACAACATCAAAGTAGGCTTCTCCTTCGATTTCCAACTTTCTGTCATGTTTAAAATCAGCCAGATATTTTAATTGAGAACCACTATTTAAGGTTACTTCAGTACCGTCAGGTAAGTTTAACAATGTTCGGGCTCCGTAAGGTGCATTTACTTCAACCCAACTTGGCTCCAGTTCTTCTACTGATTTTTGTTGGAAGGTGACAATAGAGGAATAAATGAGCAACGGAATTAGTAAAACCGCAGCCACCCGTAAATAAACATGGAAAAAACGATCTTTGAAGTTTACCGCTTTTTTATCGGAATTTATTTTGCTCTCAACATTCAGATACACCGATGAAAGATCTTTTTGAAGATCGGTGGGCTGAAGATTAAACTCTTCCCACTCTTCGCGCATGTTCGATTGTAAATTTTCATGATTTTCGCTATCCTGAAACCACGAAGCGAGTTTTTTCAAATCACGAAATGAGTATCGTCCACTTTTATATTTTTTGATGACACCGCTGTCTACTTTTTCTTTCATGCGGAAATTTTATTGTGTTTTACCAGTTATATCCCGCAGTAAGAAATAGTCCTATTGAAAAATGAGTCTTTCTTATGAAATAAATAAAAAATAGAAAAGTATAGTGGAGAAATCCTCTTCAGCAAAAGACTTTTTCAGTGAATTCATCCCAGCAGTTATTTGATTTTTAACGGTCTTAGGAGAAATACCCATTTCTTGGGCAATTTCGCTAATTGACTTCCCTTCTTTTTTTCGACGAAGAAATATGATCTTTCGCTTCGGAGGAAATTGATCTATTAAATGATCTAATTTTTCAATTAGCTTTTCAAATTCCGTTCGGGTTTCCAAGTCAGGCGAACTCCGAATTAACCATTCAAACAGCTCGTGCTTGTACTTTTCCTCACGCATCTTTTTATTAAAATGCTTTTTTATGGCATTAAAAGCAATCGTAAACAGGTATGATTTAAAGGATTTATCACTTTTTAAATTTCCTCTATTCTCCCATATTTTTATGAATACCTCCTGTACAATCTCTTCTGATTCAAAATCTGATTTAAGGTAGGATCGTGAAAAATGAAACAGCTTTTGGCTATACCGATCAAACAGTTTTTTAAATGCATCTTGTGAGTTACTTCTTAAAGAAATAACCAATTCTTCTTCGGAAAGAGACTCCAAACGCTTCATTTTTTAAAAGTAGAAAAAAATAAACGACAACAAATAAAATGATTTCGGTTTTCGTAGAATAGATATCTCCGAAGTTGCGGGTGCTAAAATGACAGAGCTATAAAAAAGCTTGCTGATAATTGAATACCAACAAGCTTATAATGATCGGTTTGTAAAATTCCCTAAAGTGGAAATTTTTCAATCTTCTCACCCCGCTCCTGAAGGGTAAATCCTGAAGAATCAACGGAGATTAACTAGTTCGCTAACTTAACCAAAATGCTTTCGTGTGCAGCTAATTCCCGGACAAATGATCCTTCTATCGAATCTAGTTTTTCACCAGTCCATAGGTTGGTTACTTCCTGACTTCCGGATAAACCGAGCTCATCAAAAGGTACTGACACTTCAGCCGTTGATTCGCTATCGGAAATATTGAACAGAGCCAGGTAAACTTCTCCAGTCGTTGGATTGTGCGATGTAATGGCGACTTTTCCATCTTCTTGAAAAATCTGTCGTACATCGGTTCCTTTGCGATGCATTTTCAATACTTCTTCGTTTGTTAACAGCGAAAGGGTAAAATCATCGTTGCTTGGTAGGTCACCTCCAAACATCAATGGAGATTTGAAAATCGTAAACAAAGTCATCAAGGTATATTGCTCATCCTTTGTCAGTCGGGTCATGCGGTCTTCTCCACGCTCTCCACGAATAGAGATTCGCCCCAATGGAATCATATCGCAATCGGGCCAGGTACCTGGAGCGATGTATGAATACCACTTCTGGCACACATCCATCAGGTGCGTGATGTGTGGCCAGGTATCCCAAACATCGTCAACCATGCGCCACATATTGGCATGCTCTTTTACATGATCGGCTGCTTCAATGGGAGTTTCTCCGGGCGAAGTACTCAAAACAATTGGACGACCACATTGATCAATGGCATTGCGGATTAGCTCAACTTCTCCCTGATGATATGGACGTGAAAGATCATCGACTTTTACAAAATCGACTCCCCAATCAGCATACATATCAAAAATAGAATTGTAATATTCCTGAGCTCCGGGCTTATCAGCCACAATGGTGTAGTTATCTCTCAACCATGGGCATTGCAACTCAGTTGAGTAAATCTGATCAGCGGTAATTCCATCTGTTCCCTTAATAGGCAACTTATTCTCAACGGCCACTTTAGGGATTCCGCGCATGATGTGAATGCCAAACTTTAAATCTTTATTATGAACATAGTTAGCCAATTCTTTAAACCCTTTGCCATCAGCAGCCGATGGGAAACGGTTGACGGCAGGCAGGTAACGACCATATTCGTCGATGACATAACGCGGATCGGTTTGGTTGTATCCGCCGGCTTTGTCGTTCTCAACAAACCAACGAATGTCCACCACAATGTATTCCCATCCGTATTCCTTCAGGTTCTCAGCCATGTAATCGGCATTGGCTTTCACCTCTGGTTCTTCAACAGTAGGGCCATAACAATCCCAGCTGTTCCAGCCCATTGGTGGGGTTTTCGCCCACGTTTTAAACTCTCCTTGCCTGAATGGTCCACTATTGGTTTTGCTTTCGTTTTTGCAGGACAAAAAAGATATTGTTAAAAAACTCAATAGTAAAAGACTTATTGATCTCATGCTAGATAAATTTAATAATAATTGGTAGTTGTTATCGATTAAACAAATGTACTAAATACTTTTATTAAGGTAATCCAGTTGGCTCTATAAGACAAAAAAATGGTGCGGAGCACAAAGAACCCTGAAAGCAAACCAGAGCTATCCAGTTCGGCATTAATGGAAACTGGGTTCGCTATTCATGTGGTTTTTGATAGACCAGAACACGATCCCTGCAACTCATATCGATAAAAAAATGATCGGCAGGAGCTCCGTTCAGAAAATGTTCAAAACACAACTGAATTGTCAATCTGGAATTTTATTCTAATACCCCGGATTTTGCCACATGACAGATTCATCATTGTACCGAAGGATCTCTTCATAGGGAATCGGGAGTAAAACCTGATAATCTTCCATAGAATAAATACCTCCTCCTTCTGAAGGAAAAGACAGTAGACGATTCATCATTTCTTTAGCGATTCCCCAGCGTACCATATCGCTCCATCGAAGTCCTTCAAAAGCAAATTCAAGCCTTCTTTCATTAATAACAGCCTGCTGAAACGATTCTTGGTCGGGAAGATCGTTTGAGCTCAAAGCCTCAAGACCCGCACGAGTACGAACTTCATTCAATATTTCAAAAGCTTCGCCGTTTGTTATATAATTCTCGTGGTTTAAAACTTCTGCATACATCATTTTCACATCAGTGTACCTCAAAATTGGTAAATTGATTGCCCAGTCTGTTTTGTCTTTCGGCTTATAATTATCGTAATGAGTGAATTTTATGATAAACTTACTTGTTTTATCAACAATACCTGTAGAGCTCTCCCACCCCTTTAATATCGAAATAACCCTGCGAATGTCGCCTGCTTCATAGGCATTATAAAGACTATCTGTTACCAACATTGCGCCGGAGTATCCAGAGAATGGCATTATGGTATCATTATTAAATTCCTCTGGCAAACAGCTGGTTGAAAACCCCTGCCCTTCTCCAAGTTGACCTCCGGTAAATTGTACTTCCCACACACGTTCTCTACCGTTGCCTTTTGAATCTGTGAAACAATCGACATAATTTGGCTCCATGGCATATAACCCAGACGAAAGAATATCATTCAGCAACGGTTTTGCCCGAGCATGTTTGTTTTGAAACAAATATAAACGTGCCAGCATACCTTCGGCTGCATATTTTGTCGCTCTACCCATATTTTCGTTATTCCATGAATCGGGTAATAATTCAATTGCTTTTTTGTAATCGTTTGCTGCAAATGCAAAAGTTTCTTCCGTCGTTGAGCGAGCAATTTCCTTTACTTCTTCTTCTGATCTCGTTTTATCAATTAAGGGCATACCTCCATATTGACAGGCAAGGCTCCAATACGCATATGCCCGATATATATATGCTTCACCCTTTATATACTCCTTCATATCTAAATCGCGAAACTCCGCCTCATCTATTTTTTCAAAGATGAGATTGGTTCGGTTAATAATTTGCCAAAATCTTTGCCACGCCTCATATGACCATGGATTAGTCGCATCATCAGTAAATATATCAATCCCATACAAATACAATTGATTTGTTCTTGTATCGTCACTTCTACCAATAGTACCTCTGTACCAACTATGGAAAGGTTGAAACAATTCCTGTTGCTTTGAATAAATACCAGCAATCGCTTGTTCAAAATCATCCTGGTTTTTATATGCTAATTCAGTGCTATATTCAGATTCTGGTGTTAACGTTAGAAAGTCATCACATCCAACTACGATCAAACTAATTATAAAAAATGCTAGTCCAGGAAATTTTTTCTTCATCAGATCATTTTTAAAAAGTTATTTTCACCCCTAACGTATATTTCCGAGCCAGAGGATATGTCGCATAATCAACACCAGCCTGTGTTGTTTCATTGCCAATACTATTCGACTCTGGTGTATAGCCAGGATATTGGTCTATTGTGAGTAGATTTTCCATTGACAAGTAAATTTTAGCTGACTTTAGAACAATGCGGTTAAAAATTCTTTTGGGAAATCGATAGGATACGGTTATATTCTTCACCCTGAAGAAAGAGGCATTGTATATTCTTAGATCATCATTATTGGAAAAAACCCCAAAAGGATTGGGAGTTTTACCATCCCATAACATATCTACATTGCCAATTTCTGGTATTGGATTCTCATTGGAACCGTAAGTTTGTTCATAATCTGGCTTCCAGGCATGTATCCATCGTGAAAACTGATTTTTATCTACTCCACCATAGTCAAGGTGTCTTTGTCCTAAAAATAAAACATCGCCACCAATCTGGCCTTGAAACAACATGTTAAATTCAAAATTCTTCCACTGAACATAGTTTGAAAAACCATAAATCAAATCGGGAATATTACTACCATACGGCACATAGTCCATAGACGAAATTATCTTATCGCCATTTTGGTCAATATATTTTACATTTCCAGGTTCTTGCCCAGATAAGATTGGTACCAATGCACTATTGTCACTATCAAAATCATCACTTTTCAGTAATCCATCCGTTCTCAATACATAAAATTGAGACACGGGCCCTCCGACTCTAGTAATAAATTGTGCATCAAACAAACTACTTGTAAATTGGTTAATGCTCCCCATGTCAATCACTTTGTTTGTTCCCATCGACAAATTGATACCCGCTGTCCATCTTAACTCGCCAGTCGTCAATTGTCCTGTTAAGTCAACTTCCCAACCTTGATTTTGAACCGTGCCAAGATTTGTCGTGAAATTCGAATATCCGGTCGTATTTGGAATAGGAACAGAAAAAAGGAGGTTATCCGTTGTATTCTTGTAATAATCAATATTCAGTTGAATTCTGTTATTAAGACCAGTAAAATCAAGTCCGATATCGGTCGTCTCGGTGGCTTCCCATTTTAGATCACGATTTCCAATATTCTGAGGAGCAAAACCGCTAACGATATCATCTCCCCACGATGTATTTTCTTTTCCCAATATCGACAAATAGGAATAAATACCGATCCGATCATTACCTGCTTTTCCCCACGCTACTCTAAGTTTTAATAAGTCAATCCATTTAATGTATTTCAAAAACAATTCTTCATTCAGTTTCCAACCCGCAGACACTGCAGGGAAAAGCCCCCACTGATTATTTGTTCCAAACCGAGAGGATCCATCATAACGAATACTGGCGTTTAACAAATACTTCTCTTTAAAGTCGTAGGAGAATCTCTCAAAAAAAGAAATCCCATTATTTTGAGTTTTACTCGTGGAAGCTTTAATCGGAATCTTAGCCACATTTAAAGTCATAATTTCTTCATTTGGCCATCCGGTAGCTTCTGCATTAATGAGGAAATATTTATGCTGTTCACAACTCTGTCCCAATAGAATCTTAAAGGAGTGATTTTTATATTTATGATTATAGCTTAAGGTATTTTGCAATGTCCAATCTGTCCAAGATGCTGAGTTGCTATAGCCGATAGAAATATTCCCATTATTATAGGTAACATTGCCTGGTTGAAAAAATTCGTAAACTCTATTTCGCTGGTCATAACTCAACTGTGACTTCAACTTGAGTCCTTTTAAAACTTCAACTTGTCCCCATAGTGATGTGCTTATGGTACTCAGTTTTGTGTTATCTGTCGTTTGCTTTAATTGTTCCAGTGGATTTGGATATACGATTCCCAGCCCCGGAGGATATCCCCAATCTCTAGTAGCAGACTTTAATGGAACAAGAGGTGATTGATTAAGTGCATGATGGATCGCAAGTTCCTTCCCTTCCGAATCTCGACTGTCCTGATCGGAGAACGACGGAGCAATGATCAGCCCAAGAAGAATTCGATCACTAACATTCATTGTTCCGTTAAAACGGAAATTAGTACGCCGATAATAAGTATTGTAAATAATGCCTCCCTGGTCTAAATATCCGCCAGAAATATAAATCTGTCCAAGATCGTTACCGGACGACATAGCTAACTGGTAACTCTGTATAGGTGCTTTACTCGTAATTGCGTCTTGCCAATCGGTCCCCTCATTCGATTGATCCAACCAAAACCCGGGTATCTGAAGCGAAGCCGGTCTACCCGCCATTGGATCCGCCATTGATCCTCCCTGCCTGAGCCATTCCGTATTGCGATGCCAGATACTATACGCTAACCACTGGTCCTTGTTCATGACATCAATCTTTTTACTAGGTTCTTGAACGCCATAAAAAGTCTCGAAACTGAAACTCGGTCTGCCTTCTCCTTTTTGTGTCTCTATCAAAACAACTCCATTAGCCCCCCGAGATCCATAAATAGCAGTGGAAGATGCATCTTTTAAAATTTGGATAGAAGCAATATCATTGGGATTAATATCTTTCATATCAGCTTTAGGAACTCCATCAATAACAAACAAAGGGTCACTGCTTCCGTTAATTGTGTTAATTCCACGAATACGAATTTTTAACTCGGCACCTGGCACACCCGTTGCATTTTGTGCTCGAACCCCAACAAGCTGTCCTGCAAATGCTTCACTTAAGGTTGGGATTGGACGAGCTTTGATGGCATCACGATCAATCTTCGATATCGAGCTGGTTAAATTAAGTCGGGCTACCGAACCGTATCCAATGGCAACAACTTCCTCAATACCAACAGCATCCTCTAACATTGTTACATTGATAATATTCCTTCCATTTACAGGTATATTTAGCTTTTTCATTCCCATAAATGAAAAAACTAAACTCGTCTGTGCTGAAACATTTGATATTACATAGCTTCCATTAATATCAGTTATTGTACCTTTGGTCGTTCCATCAATAACAACTGTAACTCCAGTCAAGGCGGAGCCGGTCTTATCAATAACACGTCCTGAAACATTTACCAATTGTCGATTTGAAATTTTGCCATCGGGCGATAGTACGATCTGCCTACCATCTATTTTGTATGTAATATTATAGCCTTCGAATAAAGTATTTAGCAAATAGATTAAATCAACATTCTTTAAATGAATATCAATCTTTCGATCAAGGTTAATCTTACTTCTACTGTACATAAATAAATAATCCGTTTGATCTTCAACAATGTTAAGGATGTTCTCAATCGATACATTGTTTACATTAACAGATATCCCTCTAGTTTGAGCCAAACTATTGATAGACAATAGTTGGAAAACGATCAAAAAAATGATCAAAACGAATACTCTCATGCACGACCTCTATTTATAAAAATGACAAGCATTTCAAACTGAATTTAACTCCAGTTCATTTTTTTTTAATAAATTTGAGTGGTTTATTTAATAAATCGCACATAAGTCTGTCGTGAATGTTCGAGATTCCGGCAGACTTTTTTTACTTCATGAGAATAACTCCAGACACTTTATTTCCTAATGCTGGAGATGTTTTATATTTGTAGTTTATGGAAAGAGCCTGCGTAATTAACTGAACGCATTGTTCTATCTTTTCATTCTCAAGCGTACATGATAATTGCAAATTTTCCAATTCCGAATCATCAATCTGAATATCAACATTGTACCATCGACTTAGCTTTTTAACAGCTAACTCCAGTGGTTGATTTTTTATGATTAGTTTTCCATCAACCCATGCAGTAGAGAACTGCGGATTAACATCAATTTTTTGAACACTTCCGCTTTCAGTTTTATACTGAACTTGCTCTCCGGGATCTAAACTGATTTTACCTACTTTGCTTTCAAGATGAATCTTGCCTTCCAGTAAGGTCGCTTCAAATAGTTGATCTTCAGAATATGCATTCAAATTGAAATGAGTCCCCGTTACGATGGTCGTCATCATTGGGTTAATCACCTTAAATGTGTGATTTACATCAGCTTTTACTTCAAAATAGGCTTCACCATCAACATAAACTTGACGATCATTCCCTGAAAAATTTTCTGGATATCGGAATGTTGTACCGTCATTTAGCCACACTTTTGTGCCATCAGACAACTCGAGTTGAGTTCTTGTGCCAGGTTTTGTAAAAACCTCTCTCATGGTTACTTCGCGAGAATCTACAGAGTTAGTTTGAACCTTATAAAACAGAATACTTGCGGCAAGTAAAATTGGAATAAACAACACGGCTGCAACCTTTGAAAATTTTTGATAGGCCAATCGAAACATGTTTAGTGAACGTTGCCGGTCTGACTTTGTATCACTTTCAATATTGAAGTTATCGATAACATCAGAATACATTCTTTCAAAATCAGGTTTATCTCCGGTCATTGTTATTTTTGTATTTGACCAAATCTCACCTAAAATCTCCCTAACCTCATTTTCGTTCACCGGATCTGCTAACCACTTCTTTATCTCGTCTGCAGATTCGCCCTTTCCTCTTCCCTCTAAGTATCGTTTAATATCTATACGGCTTACATTCATCTGATTCTTTGCATTTTTGTAATAATACGAAATGAAAGCCAAATTACCCCTATTTCAGTGCAAAAAATTGGGCGGACAAACAAGGAAGTTTCTTTGATCAGCTTCATCACATATTCAAGATTGAGATATCTTAGCAGTTTTCTAGTTGACTTTATACTCATCTATTTTATTTCTAAATAGTGAAATCTGCTTTATCAATAGCCGAGCAACAATTTCAAAAGGTCGGACTTGAGATTCGCTTTTTCGAGCGAGCTCACCTCTAAAATTGAAATCCAAGTCGTCGCTTAAGATATGATTTAGGTTGTTGACAAAGAAATCTCTATTCAATTCAATATCTGAAAGATAAGAACTACTCGCTGTTGTTTTTATAAGTTGGATCGCATTACTGGCAAGTGTTAAAACCTTTTTTAGATCCTCAATCGTACAACAAGCGATTGCTTGTTCAATTTGAATAAGTTCGTCCGAAATTTTCCTGTAATACTTTATCTCCAACATTTTTCCTTTAACAAAATCATCGGGAAAGTTTATCGACTCTAGATCGACATCAACGTCTTCTTTAATTTCAGCGATATCAATTTTTATCAATTGATCTTCCCCTTCAATTTCAATCTCATTTAATTTTGGAACATTGTATATGTGCTTCAAGTGTTGAATGAGTAGGAACTGACTTAGATAACTTCTTCTACTCCAAATCTCCTCAATAGTTAAACCATCATAGACAAAGTCGAAATTCAGCTTACCCATATTTCCTCAATTTAAAGTTCTAAAACATATATCTTCGATGAGAAACAGCATCCGCATTCTGCAAATATCTGATTTCACTATACTTAAAAAGGAGCATTGAACCAGTGCTTATTTAAGGTGTCTCAAATACAACTATTTTGGCATTGAAAAGAGAAAATGCTAGCTTCAGAAGTTAGTGACCTATTGATAAAGCAATGCCACCCAATATGTTGGATGGCATTGCCTACTTAAACAAAACCAACTCTACTAGTCTACTATTATTTTAATAAATCCGCTCTTCCCTTCTGTATTCAATCTTAGCAAGTACATTCCAGTTCCTAAATTTCCTTTATTAATCACAATGGAATTATTGCCTGCACTATATCTACCAAAATCAGTCTTTCTCACAGGTTTGCCGCTTATATCGAAAATATCAACACTTACAACTGAAGCCTGATCCAGTTTAAACTGTAACGTAGTTTGAGTACTAAATGGATTTGGATAATTAACCATATCGATTTGCTTTGAAGCAAGATCTTTTGCAGAAGTAACAACCGATGATTCCCAATTTGGGTCTCCAACAGGCACATTGTCCGTACCTATAAAATCGCCATCGGTTACACTGTATTGACAATTCAAATCATTTAACCAATAGTCGTATGACTTAATATCATAA
>Ga0163223_100205_pt1 | contig 20596 bp, 13 predicted proteins | sample MSEWel2016_02_17_2_FD_113147 | JGI IMG/M metagenome (GOLD analysis project Ga0163223, IMG submission 113147) | Subsurface microbial communities from deep shales in West Virginia, USA - MSEEL Well Study Marcellus 5H_2016_02_17 ...
CCGATAAAAGAAGGTGTTTCAGCTCCGGAAGGATTTAAAACAGTGGGTGAATTGACCAATCTGACTTATGATTTGAGTGTGCTGGCACTGGCTATGATCTTTTGCTTTGGTAAATTTCCAAATGTGTATAATACATCAAAAATTATTATTATTGCCTATGTATTTAGGTATCTGATTATCCAGATTAAAGGCAGTGCGACTGCTGTTCTGACAGTGGAGGCGTCCCTTGAGGAAGCGGCATTGATTTCCGGCACAGGAATTATAAGAAGATGGACGGACGTTTTGATTCCGCTGATTCGCCAACCGATTTTAATGAGTTCGTTTTTTATTTTTAACTCGGCACTCACTGAATTGACGTTGTCCTCAATGCTGTCAGCAGCAGGAACGAAGACGATTGGCTTGACTATTTTTAATTTACAGCAGGCGGGGTCTTATAATCTGGCCGCAACAATGTCAACGGTTCTGGTTTTATTGATACTGGCAGGCTATTTATTGATTTGGATGATGCAGCGAGCCAGTCGTAAAAAGGCAGCAAAACAAGTCGCTGCTGAAAAAGTACTAACAAAGATAATTAACCCCTGTCTGGAGGAATAGAAGATGAGCTTGACTATACAAAATTTAAGTAAAACATACGGTAAAAATAAGGCCCTGGATAATATCAACCTTGACATCAATAAAGGCGAATTTATCGCCATACTCGGGCCATCAGGCTGTGGTAAAACCACATTACTTCGGATTATAGCCGGTTTTATTTCGCCGGATCAGGGAAAAATTTGCCTGGATCAAACCGTATTGACGGAAAATCAATGGAGTTTACCCGTTGAAAAAAGAAATTTGGGCATGGTGTTTCAGTCCTTTGCCTTATGGCCGCACTTGACGGTTCGGGAACATATTAAATTTCCCTTGCAAAGCCGGCGCAACAAGGCCCTTTCGGCGGACAAAAAAAAGGAATTATTCAAAAAAGCTGTACAGAGCACCGGGTTAGAGCCATATATTAATCGGCTTCCCGGCGAACTGTCAGGGGGACAGAAACAAAGAGTCGCGCTGGCCAGGGCGATTGTTGAATTACCGCCTGTATTACTGATGGATGAGCCGCTCAGTTCTTTAGATGCGGAATTAAAAATCAATATGCGCAGAGAAATAAAAGAAATCCATCAATTAACCGGTTCAACCATTGTCTATGTGACCCATGATCAAAACGAAGCCCTGGCGATGGCTGATCGGATTATTATTATGAAAGATGGAAAAATTGAGCAAATGGATACACCGGAAAAGATTTATAATCAGCCGAAAACAGAGTTTGTTGCGCGTTTTGTCAGTAAAAGCAATATCTTAAGTGGAAAATGGGATAGTGGTCGTTTTTATTGTACGGATCATGATTGTGAATTTGAAGGAGATGGAGTGGATCATTATTTTGTGACCCATAATATTTATCCGATTCGCCCTGAAGAAATGGAAATTAAACCCATCCATCAAAAGAACGAAGGCATCATCGGAACGATTCAGGATAAACAATATAATGGGCGCGAGATTCATTATATCGTAAAAAGCGTATCAGGATTTTTAAATGTTTACGCAAATAAGGATGAAGGTTTTAAAATAAATGATCAGGTATGTCTGATTAAGAAGGAAACGACTCAATGAAACTGTTAATGGATTTACATACCCATACAATTGCCAGCGGTCACGCTTACAGTACCTTAAAAGAAAATATTGATGAAGCGAAAAATAAAGGTCTAAAGATCCTTGGAACCAGTGATCATTCTTATGCCATGCCGGGGGCTCCAGAACCTTTTTTTTTCGAAAATTATAAAACAATCAATCAAGAGATAAATGGTCTTCGAATTCTAAAAGGAGTTGAAGCGAATATCCTGGATTACGATGGAAAAATTGATGTCTCAGATAAAATGATACATAATGTAGATTATGTGATTGCCAGTCTTCACTCCCACTGTATAAAGTCAGGCTCAAAAGAAGAAAATACCGATGCGATAATTGGAGCAATGCATAATCCGGCGGTAAAAATCATTGGTCATCCTGATGATGGGCGGTTTCCGCTAAATTATTGGCGGCTAGTACAGGCGGCAAAAAAATCAGGTGTGATTCTGGAGCTGAACAATGCTTCGTTAATGAAAACGTCAGCTCGAACAAATACGGAGATCAATATGATAGCGTTAATAAAATTAATTAAAAAAAACAACATACCGGTGATTCTTGGTAGTGATAGTCATATTTATTATAATGTGGGGCGTTTTAATGAAATAATAAAACTGATTCAGGAGCAGGGATTACCGGAAGAATTAATCATTAATTGCAGTATCAAACAACTCGAAGAAAAGCTGCAAAAATAACCGTTTGCAAAATAGAAAACCCGTAATAATGAAAGCCCGGCCGGATTTAACCCGGACCGGGCTTTCATTAAAAGGAGGGTGTGTTATTTACAGTGTCTTCCAAATATTTTTCTGATAGTCCAGAATCGCGCGATCGCTGGAAAATAGACCGGAGTAGGCCACGTTGCTAAGGGACATTTCAAACCATTTGTTTTGGTCTTTAAATAGTTCATTGATACGGTCTTGTGCTTTTGTATACGCGTCAAAGTCTTTTAAGACGAAGTAGGTATCGTTATACAAAAGCAGCGCGTCATAGATACTTTGAAAATTGTCTAAATGGCCAAAGGTGCCATCGATGAGCTGTCGCATTATTTTTTGAATGCGAGGATCGTTTTCATGAATCTGAACAGAACTGTAACCACCATATTTTTGGTAATGCGTGACCTCGTCAGCGGAGAGTCCAAAGGTAATAATATTGTCCTTGCCGACGGCTTCATGGATTTCAATGTTGGCGCCGTCCATGGTTCCCAAGGTAATGGCACCATTCATCATAAACTTCATATTACCAGTACCAGAAGCTTCTTTGCCGGCGGTTGAGATCTGCTCGGAAATATTGGCAGCAGGATAGATAATCTCACCCAGGGTTACGTTGAAGTTGGCCAGAAAGACCACTTTGATCTGATCGCGGATACCGTTATCATTATTGATGAGATCGGCAATATAATTAATCAGCTTAATAACTTCTTTGGCAAAATAGTATCCCGGAGCCGCTTTACCGGCAAAGATAAAGGTTCGCGGAACAATATCAATATGGGGGTTTGCTTTTAAGTAATTGTATAAGTGGAGAATCTGCAAGGCATTCAGGAGCTGCCGTTTGTATTCGTGGATTCGCTTAACTTGAATGTCGAAAATGGAATCCGGGTTGATCGTGATATGATTATGCTCCTTAATATAATTTGACAAATTGATTTTATTATCCAATTTGATTTGATTAAACTGATCGATAAACGGCGGATCATTCTGATAATCCATTAGTTTCTCAAGAGCAAAAAGGTTGTTGATCCAATCCGTGCCAATGGATTCAGTGATTAAGTCTCTTAAACCGGTGTTGTTATTAATCAGAAAGCGCCGGGGAGTGACCCCATTTGTGACGGAATGGAAACGTTCTGGGAATAATTGATAATAGCCATTGAAGGTTTCTTCTTTTAAAATTTTGCTATGGAGCTCGGCCACGCCATTAACCGAGTGGCTACAGATAATGGCCAGATTAGCCATGTTAACTTGGTTATCCTGAATGATTGATAAGGCATTTATTTGCAGTTCATTGAGTCCCGGTTCTAATCGCAAGTCTTCCTGAAATTGTCGGTTGATTTCTTCGATAATCATGTAGATTCGCGGCAACAGAAACTTCATCATATCCGCCGGCCATTTTTCCAGCGCTTCCGGAAGAACCGTATGGTTGGTAAAAGTCAGGGAGTTAACGGTGATTTTCCAGGCATCGCCCCAGCTTAAACCTTCTTCATCCATAAAAATACGCATCATCTCAGGGCCACACAGGGCGGGATGGGTATCGTTGATATGGATACATATCTTGTCGGCAAATTCATCCAGACAATCGTTGTTATAGCGCTTGAAGCGGGTAATCATTCGTTTTAAACCGGCACAGACAAAAAAATATTCCTGTTTCAGGCGCAGTTGCTTGCCATCGAATTGACTATCATTGGGATATAAAATCTGGGTAATCGCCTCGGCCTCGGATTTATGTCGAACGGCGTCGAGAAACTGGCCCTCATTGAAGCTGGGCAAATCAAATTCTTCGACGGGTTCGGCGCTCCATAGCCTTAGTGAATTCACGGTATTGTTGTGATAGCCTTTTACGGGAATATCATAGGGCACCGCTAAAATCGGTTCATAATCCTCAAGAACAAAGGTCAGTACGCCATCTATTCGCTCAGAACGAAGATGACCGTAAAACTTAACGACAACCGATTCGTGGGGTTTTTTAATTTCAAAGGGATAGCCATGGCGCAACCAGTTGTCGGCGACTTCAACCTGTTCGCCGTTAATAATTTTCTGCTCAAAAAGACCATGCTTATAATGGATGCCATTGCCATGAAAGGGCAGTCCCAGGGTGGCAGAAGACTCTAAAAAACAGGCCATTAGCCGTCCCAAACCGCCATTGCCCAGGCCGGGATCAGCTTCCTGACTGAGAATAGTCTGATAATTCAAACCTAACTCAGCCATGGCAATTCTGATGGTTTCCTCCATCCCCAGACTATTGACATAGGATTTTAACAGCCGACCAATTAAAAATTCGATCGAGAACAGGTAGACCCGCTTGTGGGGAACCTCGTCGTATTGAGATCTTGTTTTAGCCCATTGGGAAGCTGTTTTATCCATAACGATTTCAGCGAGAGCCTGGTACTGATCGAGCACCGATGACTCAGCAAGATATTCACCAGAAACTTCCTGGATTTTTTTTATATATGAAGATTTGAAATCTTCAATTTCTTGTAGGCGTTGTGATGGTTTCATGAGGCTTCCTTTCAACAAACTTGTTTTGAAGAATCAGAAAATAAATTAAAGTAGTGGTCACAATTTTTTTACCCCATATTTTCAAGATAAAACAAAAAAGATTGCGGATAATCGCAATCTTTTGAGATAGAGCGTCTAAACAGTTTGACAGGTGTCAGGAGTGATCATCACAATGGCGTAAGAAAGCGGTGGAAGAACAATGGGGTTTAGTGAGATCGCTTCCTCTGAGATTAAATCAAAACCCTTGCATCCGCTAAAATCCGGATGTTTAAACAGGTGAACCGCTCGGGCATTTCGGTTAAACAGGCAAAAACAGAGTGTGTCTTCATTCCGTCTTTCAAACACGAAAAGATCGTCACTGGCTTCGTAGGGTTGCCAGGAGCCGTTCTGAAAAACCGCATAATCAGCCCGGAGTTTTGTGATCTGGCGGTACCACGAAAGGAGATCCTGATCCTCATTGCCCCAGGGATAGGTACGTCGGTTGTAGGGATCTTCAAAACCCTGGACCCCAGCCTCATCGCCATAGTATAAGCAGGGGACACCTGGGAAGGTAAACTGAATCAGGCTGAGCAGTTTTAATCGTTTTACAGCGAGTGCGTAGTGGCTGTCATCCAGGCGATAGGTTTTTTGGCTATTCTTTCCCTGATGTTTATAGGCTTCCCCCAGAACGTTAAGAATCCGCCGCCGATCATGGCTGCCAATCAGGTTCATGTTTCCCATAAATTGGTCTTTGGGATAGTGCTCGTAAAGTGACATCATAATCCGGGCGGCCAGCCCGGAGCTTTTATCGCTAAGAACAAAATCGATAAAGGTTTCCCGGAACGGGTAGTTCATCACGGCATCCAGTTCATAACCGGAAAAATAGCTGCGCAGTTCCTCATAGGCTACTTTACGGGAGGCATCTTCCCAGACTTCGCCGATTAAGATACTGTCCGGGTTTTCTTCGATCATCGTCTCCTTAAGACCCATAATAAAAGGGTCTGGCAGTTCATCAGCGACATCCAGCCGCCAGCCGGAAGCCCCGGATTTCATCCAGTGACGAATGACACTATCCTTGCTTTTATAAATAAAGGCCTGAAAATTAGGATGCATTTCATTCGTGTTCGGCATGGCGTCAACCCCCCACCAACAGGTATAGGTTTTGGGATAGTCGGTGAAGGTGTACCAGGGATAGTATTTAGAATCTTTCGATTGATAGGCACCAACCTCCGGATAATTTCCATAACGATTAAAGTAAAGGCTATCGTCACCGGTATGGCTAAAAACCCCATCAAGTATAATCGAAATCCCTCGTTTTTGGCACTCTGAAGCCAGGGTTTCAAAACTTTCCTGGGTGCCCAGGGCCGGGTCGATGGTCATATAATCGCCAGTGTCATAGCGGTGGTTGCTTCGTGCCTTAAAAATAGGGTTCAGATAAAGAATGGTGACGTTTAAACTCTTCAGGTAGTCGAGCTTTTCGGTGATGCCTGCCAGGGTGCCGCCAAAAAAATCCCAGTATTTGATGCCACCATCCTTCTCACGGAAATAGTGGGGGTTATCATTCCAGTTGGGATGGAGGATGGCATTTTTATGAAAATTGGCAAGATCAAAGTCCGCACCCCGATTAAACCGGTCGGGAAAAATCTGGTACATAATTCCCTGGGAGTACCAGGCCGGTGACTGTCGCTTGGGATCATAAATTGTAATTTGGTAGGAGGGCGGTTTTGTTTCATAAATTCGGCCTTCGCCGCCCAAATGATCATGCCGGGTGCCATAGGCATAGGCGCGGCCCCGGGAGCAGAAACTAAAATCATACCAGAGGAGTCCAGGAATGACGGGCATCTCCAGGGTCACTTCCCAATAATCAGTTTCCCGGGATTTGATCATGGGATGCGAAGTTTCCTGGTTATTAAAATAAGTCCGCAACTTTAATTTGTCAATTTCAGTGGCATAAACGCGCAAGGTGACGGCACTGCCAATTGGTAATGCCCCAAAGGGCTTGCGATAGGCCAGCTCCCATGAATGATGACGAAATTTCATAATCTTATCACTCCATCAATTTATTATAATATGAAAGGTACGTACCAGCGGATTGCTTCCAGTCAAAATGGCTGTTGTAAGCATTTCTTACCAGCATTTTAAAAGATGCCGGCGCATCGTGGTAGAGGGCTACGGCATGCTGGATGGTAAAAAGCATATCGTGGGCATTGTAAGTTGCAAAACTTAAGCCATTGCCATTTTTGGTTTTGGGGTTAAAATAAGTGATGGTGTCTTTTAGGCCGCCGGTTTCCCGAACAATGGGGACCGCGCCGTAACGCATGGCAATCATCTGAGAAAGGCCACAGGGCTCAAATTTAGAAGGCATCAGGAAATAATCACTGGCCGCATAAATTTTTCTTGAGAGCGCTTCATCAAAATCGATGATGGCCACCATCTTATCCGGATAGTTGTAGGCAATGCTCCGGAAAAGATTTTCATAAACAGCATCACCGGTCCCCAGAATAACAAGCTGCAGATTCTGCTGTAAAATCTCATGGATCACGTTGGACACCAGATCCAGACCCTTTTGTTCAACTAACCGGGTAATCATCGATACCATCGGGACATCCTCCCGGACCGGCAGATCGAGATATTCCTGTAAGGCTTTTTTATTGTCGGCCTTCTTTTTTTCGGGACTGTCAAAGGGAACAAATAAGGCGGGGTCAGTCTCTGAATTATAAATGGACTCATCGATGCCATTGAGAATCCCCACTACCTGGTGACTGAGATGGCGGATTACCCCGTCCAGGCCTTCGCCATAGTAGGGGTCGGTTAGTTCATTTGCGTAGGTTGGACTGACCGTGGTGATTAGATCAGCCGTATAAAGAGCGCCTTTCATCAGATTAATCTTTCCGTAATACTCCAAGTCTGAGGGTAAGAAGCCCAGATGGAGGTAGGGGCTGATATCGTGAAAACCATAAACCCCCTGATAGCGGATATTATGAATGGTAAAAACCACCTTGGTGTCAGGAAAAGCCCGGCGATATTGATGCTTGATCAGATAGGGAACAGCGGCCGTCTGCCAGTCGTTGCAGTGAATAATGTCCGGAGAAAAATCCAGTAATGGTAGAGAATCCAATACGGCCCGGCAAAAAAAGCAAAACCGTTCGCCGTCATCGAAATAGCCATAAAGTGAGGGGCGCTTAAAAAAAGCTTCATTATCAATAAAATAAAAAGTGACACCTTCGTATTCACAGGTCAACAGGCCGCAATAATGCAGGGTATCCGACATCCATATCTGAAAGTGTTTGAGGGGTTTTATTTGTAGGCGTAATTCTTCTAGGATGGTGCTGTATAAGGGAAGGATAACCCGGGCATCGACATCTTCGGGAAATGATTTTGGCAGGGCGCCAAGGACGTCTCCCAAGCCACCACTTTTTGAAAAAGGGTAAGCTTCTGAAGCAACAAATAGGACATTCAACATTTAAATTACCGTGCCTTTCTTTAAAACAATGGGAGCGTGGGGTTTACCCACTAAGGTGGTATGGTCACTGATTTTAGTATCCTTATCCATGACCACATAGTTTAGATTAACATTTCTCCCAATTTCACACCGCTGCATAATGATACTGTTTTGGATGTGTGAGCCAACATTCATTTGGGTATCTCGAAAAATAATGCTGTGATTAATGGTTCCGTCAATGGTGCATCCGCTACCGACAATGGAATTGTACACCTCGGCGGGATCGTTATAAAGGGTTGGGTGGTTGTCTTTTATTTTAGTATGAATGGAATTTTTACCCATAAAGAGTTCTTGCATAACGTCATATTCCAATAAATCCATACTGGTTTTCATATAGTTTTCCAGGCAGTTTACCCGTTTGATATAACCGCAATGCTGGGCACCGAAGACCCGGAGGGTGTCGATGTTGTATTTGATGATATCCATTAAGTCAAAGTCTCCGGTCCGCTCACTAAGATCCAGCAATTCCTCCAGAATGGATTTCTTAACAAAAAACATTTCAGCAAAAAAATGCCCAGTGGTATGTTCTCTTTTGTAGTGGAGAGCGCTGACCCGATTTTTAGTAAACTCCAGGAAAAGATCATTGTCCCTGAGATGGTACAGGGGATCATCTTTTTTAAAAATCAAGGTAATATCACTGTCATTTTTTAAATGCAGATCATAAGCATTTTTAAAATCAAAGGTAGTAACCAGGTTAGGAGACGCAATCAACACATGTTCAGCAGTGGTGGCGTCCAAAAAGCCCCGGTTATTCTGAAGATTACGCAGATTAACCTTGATCAGACGCCCGATATGGTAATTATTAGAGCCTGAGAGAATCGAAAGATCCTGCGTTTTTCGACTGAGGGACCACTCCTTGCCGGTTCCCAGATGATCCACCAGGGAACTGTATTTATGGGAACCGATGACACCAATTTGAGATAAACCGGAATTAACCATATTGGAGAGGGTAAAGTCGATAAGACGATAACGTCCGCCGAAAGGCAGGGTGCTCAGGCTACGATGGGAAAGAAAATCTTTTAAGGAATCATCCTCACCATCCACATTTAAGATAAGTCCAACAGCATTTTTCATTTTTCCTTACTCCTTTTTAGTTATTGATGACATGTATTTCAGGAGTTGTATCGTCGGGGTCGGTAATGTAGCGGGCATCGCCTTTAATTCTGGCTCGGGCTCCAACGACACAATTTTCTAAAATGGCCCCATCTTCAATGATCGCTCCGGTGTGTACAATCACATTTTTCAAGCTGGTTTTTTTATGAATCACTACATCATGAGACAAAATGGAATTTTCGACGCGACCAAAGATAATGCATCCATCACAGATCAGACTGTTGATGATCCGGGCCTGGGGGCCGATGAATTGCGGATGACGGCTGGTATTGTTCGAAAAGATGCGAAAGTTTCGATCACTGAGGTCAAAATCACAACTGGTGTCCAAAAGATCCATATTGGCATCATAGTAACTTTGAACCGTACCCACATCGCACCAGTAGCCGGAGAAAGGATAGGCAAAAATTCGTTTGCCGCTTTCATGAAGCTCGGGAATCACATTATGTCCAAAGTCATGTTCAGATTCCCGGTTTCCGGCATCGTCTAGCAGGGCTTTTTTGAGTTCTTTCCAGGTGAAAATATAAATACCCATCGACGCCTTGTTGCTTTTGGGATGTTCGGGTTTTTCCTGGAATTCCTTGATCGAGTGCTCTTCATCAGTGTTAACGATTCCAAACCGATGGGCATCTTCCCAGGGGACATCCATCACCGCAATGGTCAGATCAGCCTCTTTTTCTTTGTGAAAGGCTAACATTTGCGAATAATCCATCTTATAAATGTGATCTCCCGAAAGAATCAGCACATATTCGGGATCAAAACGGTCAATGAAGTCCAAGTTCTGATAAATGGCATCGGCAGTTCCCGAGTACCAGCGGCCCCCTTTTTGGCCCATATAGGGGGGCAGGATATGGACACCGCCCTGAACCTGATCCAGCGCCCAGGCCGATCCATCACCAATATAATTATTCAGGATATAGGGGCGGTATTGGGTCAGTACGCCCACCACATCAATATCCGAGTTCATACAATTGCTAAGCGGAAAGTCAATGATCCGATATTTTCCCCCAAATAAAACCGCCGGTTTGGCGTTATTAAAGGTCAGGGAGCCCAAACGACTCCCCTGACCTCCCGCCAGGAGCATTGCGACACATTCAGTATTCAAAGTGATACCTCCTTAAATGATTTTCCAGATTTCCCGTTGATAGTCGGCAATCGAACGATCACTTGAGAAAATACCGGAATTTGCTACGTTGCTGATCGACATTTTGGTCCAAACGGTCGGATTGCGAAAGAGATGATCCACCTGATTTTGGGCATCGGTATAGGCATTAAAATCTTTTAAGACAAAATAGCCATCATTATACAAAAGCAGGGAATCATAGATGGCCTGGAAGCTGAGGCCATGTCCGAGGGTTCCATCAATCAGTTGGTGAAGGACCTGTTGTATTCGGGGGTCCTGCTCAAAAATATCGACCGATCGATAGCCGCCATATTTCTGATAGTGATGGACCTCGTCAGCAGACAGACCAAAGGTGACAATATTACTGGGACCAACGGCGTCCAGAATTTCGATATTGGCGCCGTCCATAGTGCCCAGGGTAATGGCCCCGTTCATCATAAATTTCATGTTTCCGGTTCCCGAAGCTTCTTTTCCGGCGGTTGAAATCTGTTCTGAGATATTGGCCGCCGGATAGATAATCTCGGCCAGTGAAACATTGAAATTGGCCAGAAAAACGACCTTTAGTTTGTCATGGAGGGACGGATCATTGTTAACCAGCTCAGCAATGGCGGTGATCAGCTTAATAACCTCTTTGGCATAGTAATACCCGGGTGCTGCTTTGCCGGCAAAGATAAAGGTACGGGGCGCCATTTCCAGATTGGGGTTTTCTTTAAGCCGATTATACAGATAAAGGACATGGAGAGCGTTTAGTAATTGTCGCTTATATTCATGGATTCGCTTGACCTGGATGTCAAAGATCGAGTCGGGATCAACCTTCACATTGTTATGGTGGGCCATGTAATTGGCGAGTCGAACCTTATTGGATCGTTTGACCGCGTCAAACTTTTGATAAAAAACCGGATCATTGATGAAATTGAGCAGTTTTTTAAGATCAAACAGGTTGTGATCCCAATCCGGTCCGATCGACTCATTAATCAGTTCTTTCAGCTCGGGATTGCTGTTCATCAGAAAACGGCGTGGTGAAACCCCATTGGTTACCGAATAAAATCGCTTGGGGAAGACCTGGTAAAAACCATTAAAGGTTTCTTCCCGGAGGATTTTGCTGTGGAGGGTTGCCACGCCATTGATGGAATGACTCGATATAATCGCCAGGCTGGCCATATGGACGTAGTTGTCTTTGATAATCGAAAGGCTGTGGTTGCGGTCCAGATCATGAGGAAATTCGTTATCCAGATCCAGTAGAAAACGGCGGTTGACTTCTTCGATGATCATATAAATCCGGGGCAGCAAATCCTTCATCATATCGACCGGCCACTTTTCCAGAGCTTCTGGTAGCACCGTGTGGTTGGTAAAGCTTAGCGCGGCAACGGTAATTTTCCAGGATTCCTCCCAACCCAAACCTTCTTCATCCATCAGCACCCGCATCAGTTCAGGGCCGCACAGGGCAGGATGGGTGTCATTAATATGAATACAAATTTTATCGCTGAAACCGTCCATGGAGTTATTGTTGGATCGTTTGTAATCCACAATGATCCGCTTAATGCCGGCACAGACAAAAAAGTACTCCTGTTTGAGACGCAAAAGTTTACCGTCAAAACCATTGTCATTGGGATAGAGGATCTGGCTAATCGCTTCGGCTTCGGATTTATGCCTTACCGCATTTAAGAAATGGCCCTGATTAAACGAGGGCAGATCAAAGGCTTCCAGCGGCTCAGCACTCCAAAGGCGCAAGGAATTAACGGTTTCGTTGTGATACCCCTTGATCGGAATATCGTAGGGAACGGCCATAATAGCTTCATAATTCTCGTGAACAAAGGTCAGATTGCCATTGATGTTCTCAGAATGAATCTGACCGTAGTATTTGATAATGACTGACTTATCGGGATTACGGATTTCAAAGGGATAGCCATTTTTAAGCCAGTTATCCGCGACTTCAATTTGTTCGCCATTGATAATCCGTTGCTCAAACAGGCCATATTTATAACGGATGCCGTTACCATGGGCAGGCATTCCCATCGCCGAAGAGGAATCCAGATAGCAGGCCATTAACCGACCCAGACCGCCATTGCCCAAACCCGGGTCGGATTCCTGGGCGAGAATGGCCTCATAATCCAGCCCCATTTCGGCCGAACATTCCTGAACCAGATCTTCAACCCCCAGATTGCTGAGGTAGGACTTCATCAGGCGTCCGATTAGGAATTCAATGGAAAAAAAGTAGACCTGTTTCGATTCGTTTTTGTTATAGAGCGTGTTGGTTTTTGCCCATTGGGAGGTGATGCTTTCCATTACCATTTCGGCCAGGGCCTGGTATTGCTTAAGCAGTGAGGCATCCGCCAGGCAGTTTCCGGAGACCTCTTCAATTTTTTTGGTAAAGGTGGCCTTATAGGTGGCTTTTAATTTTTCTCGTTCTGAAGAATTCATCGTAGTTCCTTTCAACAAAGCTAGTTTTATAAAGCATTTTTATGGTTATTTAGCAGCGCAGGTTTTATTTTTTAGGTTTCTTAGTTGCCTCTACTTTGGTACTTGTCCGGGGAACAACGCCTTTTAAGACAATGACCGATGAGGGCGGAATATTGAGAGAAACCGAATAGTCCTGGCCATGGAGGGAGATTTTTTGAGCCTTCATGGTCTTTTTCATTTTAAAATCGCTACCGCCATAAAGGGGGGCATCTGAATTAAAGGCCAGACGGTAATTGCCGGGGGCAGGGACGCCAATCTGATAATCGTTATAGGTAAGCGGACAAAAGTTGATGATGGTAATCAGGGTATCCTTTTGTTCGGTACCCAGGCGTTTAAAAATGAGAATACTTTGTTTGCTGTTGTTTGGTTCCAGCCACTCAAAACCGCCCCAGCTATGGTCATCGACCCAGAGCGCTTTTTCTTTTAAATAAAACTTATTCAGGTCTTTAATATAGGTGTGAATCTCGCGATGCTTTTGGTAATCAAGCAAAAACCATTCCAGCGATTCATCCACCCGCCATTCCAGGAAGGGGGCAAATTCGTTGCCCATAAAGGACAGTTTCTTTCCCGGGTGAGTCATCAAATATCCGAAAAGGATGCGAAACTGGTCAAATTTTAGATTGTAATCGCCAAACATCTTGTCGAGGATGGTTCGTTTGCTGTGAACCACTTCGTCATGAGACAGGGGCAGGATGAAATTTTCATTAAAGGCATAGGCCATCGAAAAGGTTAAGAGATTGTGGAAGCGGTTTCGAAACATCGGATCGGTTTTCATATAATCCAGGGTATCGTGCATCCAGCCCATGTCCCATTTCAGATTAAAGCCAAGACCGCCCTTATCCACCGGCCAGGTGACCATCGGGTAGGAGGTGGAGTCTTCTGCTGACATGATCGCAAAGGGAAAATCTCTAAAAATAATGGTGTTCAGTTCCCGCAGGAATGACAGTGCTTCGAGTCGATCGGTACCGCCCTCAATATTTCGAAAGGGTTCACCGTCTAAACCATGGTTAAGTTCAATCATGCTGGCCACCCCATCGATGCGCAGGCCATCGATATGGTAGCGGTTAAACCAGAAGTGGGCATTGGAGATCAAAAAATCAAGGACTTCGGGTTTGCCGTAATCAAAGACCATTGTCCCCCATTGCTGGTGTTCTGAAAACTCGTATTGGCTGGTGCCGTCAAAATGCCGTAGGCCCGGATCGTCTTTACAGAAGTGACCAGGTACCCAATCCAGAATCACACCGATACCGGCCTGGTGACAGCGATCGATCAGATACATCAGCCCCTGGGGATCGCCGTAGCGGCTGGTGGCAGCGTAATATCCGGTGAGCTGATATCCCCAGGAACCGTCAAAGGGATGTTCCATAATTGGCATCAGTTCAAGGTGGGTGTAATGCATCTCCGTCAGATAGGGAACGAGTTGATCGGCCAGTTCATGGTAGTTCAGATACTCGCCCTTTTCATTGCGCTTCCAACTACCCAGATGGGCTTCATAAATATTAATCGGCATTTTTAGCCAATTGGTGTCGCTTCTTTTTTTGCACCAGCTTTCATCCTGCCAGTCATAACCATCGAGTTCCCAGATAATGGAGGCGGTTTGAGGCTTAACCTCACTGTAAAAACCGTAAGGATCAGCCTTATACGCCAATTCGCCATCCTGTTGGCGAACGGCATACTTGTAAAGCTGGCCTTGGAACAGTTCCGGGATAAAGCGTTCCCAGACACCATGGGTGCCGGAAACGAGTTTCATGGGGTGAGCTTGAATGTTCCAGCCATTGAAATCGCCGACAACGGAAACACTTTGGGCATTGGGGGCCCAGACCCGAAAAGTGGTCCCTTTTTCATTAAGGTGGGCACCAAAATAGTGGTAACTGAGAAAACGCCTGTTACTGGCTAAATCTGCATGGTCATCGATTTTATTCATGATAGTATACGTATCCTTTCAGTTTTGGTTGGAATCAAGTCGCCTTTGCATCTAACATTTTATCACAATCCCTTAATATTGATAGCGCATCTTTTTGAGCAAAGTAAAATCTTTTTAACAATTTCACTTAAAGTGCAACACCGGGCGCTTAAATAAAGAACGCTTTGTCCTGATATAAAGACCAGTACAGGTTGATCTTTCCGCCCAGATTCAGAATCACACAAATAAAGTAAATTGCTACCATCAGGGCAAAAAGTCCCCCCAGACTGCCATAGAGCGTGCTGTATTTGGTCGAATGATTGATAAACAAGGTGAAAATGCGAAAAGCAATATTAAGTCCCAGGGTTGCAAATAGGGCACCGGGAAGACCGCTTTTAAATTTTAGGTGCTGCGCTGGTGCCATGACGTAGATCATATTAAAAATAAAGGTTGATACAATCCATGAAAAAACAACAGCAAAAAAGCTCAGGACGGGATAATAATATGTATATAGCCCGATTTTCTCAAAAATAACAGCACCCACATCAGCACTAAAAAGATAAGCAAAAGCAATCAGTAAAATGGCCACAGTAAACAAAATGGTAAACAGAAATGAATAGAGCCAGATTACCTTTAGCGTCCGGGTTTCTTTCCGGCCATAGGTCTGATTGATACCAACCATGATGGCCCGGGCCGCCAGGGATGAAAAGAAAAAAGCGACCAGAATCAGGCTGTAATGAGAACCGGAAACTTGACTGATGATGCTGTCTAACAAGCTCGTCACGTAGTCATAAGAAAGATTGGGTAAAAAGGCTTCTAAAATTTCGTAAAGATAACTTTCAAAGGGTTTGATAAAACTCCCGATAAATGAAATCAAAAAGAGCAGCAAGGGAAAAAATGCCAGTAGCAGGTAAAATGACATCTGGGTGCAGATCCCTGAAAAATCGGTTTCCTCAAAATCTTCCATCAGAAAGAAAAGCAGCTTGACAATTTTTAGATCAAATAGTTGTTTAATCATTTTTAACCTCCAGGGATGCCTGTCTCAGTGATGATTGTTCAGCTCCGTAAAGATTAACGACGCCACCCAGGCTAAGGGTAAAACAGATCAGATAGACCATAAAAAACAATGAAAAGGGACCCTGAAGATTAAAGAAGAAGGCATTAACATCAAGGGGTGAGCTGGCGAACAGAGTATATAAAAAAATGATCACAAACCAGCTGATACTGACAAAAGCGCCGCCCGGGAGTGCTTCAAAAAAACCAAGATGGTTCTTGGGCGCATACATATAAATTAGGGTAAAAATAAACGTTGGTACGATGATCATATAAATCAGCGTAAAAAGAATGATGAAGACAGCAAAAAACTCAGATAAATTTAAGGTGCTAAAAATAAGGGCAAGCAGTTTCTCTCCGAAAAGATAGAAAAAAACCGTCAAAAAGATAATCAGTAGAAATAAGAATAAATAAAGAACAGCTTGAATCCAGAGCGCAACGATACCCCGGTTTTCTTCCTGTCCGAAGATTCGGTTTAAAGAGGAGATGAGCGAGTGCATGGCGGAAACAGAGACATACAAGATAAAAAAACCCAGGATTAGGTTGGTTCCCCATGAAAAAGAAATGGTATTGGCGTTTTCCATCGCCAGATTAACATAATCCATAATCGATTGGGGCAATATTTTTGAAAGCACAAAAATAAAAGTTTCGTTCACACTCGCAGAAAACCAGTTGATGAAACTAGATAAAAGCATCAAAAAAGGAATAAAGGCGGCCAGGGTCCGGTAGGACATCTGAGCGGAAAGATTAATGATGTTGTTTTTTCTGCCCTGAACATATAAAAAGCGGCTGAAGCATTTAAGAAAAGTCATGATCCCCTCCAAATCCACTTATAGTAATGGTGTTGATTGAACCACAGTATAACATAGTTTAAATTCAAATTGAAGGGAAACTGCAAAAGTAAAAAAATGGAAAATTCAAAAAAAAAATGGTATAATAGACCAATCATGATTTATAAGGATAATAAAATCACACCGAGAGAATTAGAAAAATTGCAGTTCGGAAAGGAAATATTAAATGGGAAAAACATTAACAGAGAAAATTATTGCGGCACACCTGGTCGTGGGAGAAATGGTAAAAGGCGAGGAAATTGGGATTCGGATCGATCAGACTCTGACCCAGGACTCCACCGGAACGATGGCCTATTTGCAGTTTGAAGCGATGGAGGTACCGCGGGTTAAAACAAAAAAATCGCTGGCCTATATTGATCACAACATGCTCCAGGAAGGCCCGGAAAACATGGACGATCACCGCTATATCCAAAGTGTCGCTAAAAAACACGGTATATACTATTCAAAACCAGGTAATGGCATTTGTCACCAGGTTCAGATTGAGCGCTTTGGCGTGCCAGGCGACACCCTGTTGGGATCAGACAGCCATACCCCCACTGGCGGTGGTATCGGCATGCTGGCCATTGGCGCCGGTGGTTTGGACGTGGCCGTGGCGATGGCCGGAGACCCTTACTATATCACCATGCCTAAAGTCGTTAAGGTTTTATTAACCGGCAAGCTGCGTACCGGGGTATCCTCTAAGGATGTCATTCTGGAAGTGCTGCGTCAATGTACTGTAAAAGGTGGCGTTAACAAGGTCTTTGAATACACTGGCGAAGGGGTCAAAACGCTGACCGTTCCGGAACGGGCTACCATTACGAACATGGGTGCCGAGTTGGGAGCAACTACCTCAATTTTCCCATCGGATGAAATGACCAGGTTATTTTTGGAAGCCCAGGGCCGCGGCGGGGATTATATAGCACTGTCCGCTGATGCTGATGCCGTCTATGATGAAGTAGTCAAGGTTGATATGGATGTGTTAGAACCCTTAACCGCCTGTCCCCATAGTCCTGATAAGGTCGTAAAAATCTCCGAGATCGAAGGCCTGGTGGTCAATCAGGTCGCGATTGGCAGCTGTACCAATTCATCTTGGCTTGATCTGATGAAGGTTGCCGCCATTGTTAAAGGTAAAACCGTGGCTGAAAATGTCTCCCTGGTGATTGCCCCGGGATCAAAGCAGGTTTTAACGATGCTGGCTGAAAATGGCGCTCTGGCCGATCTATTAAACGCTGGTGCCCGGGTGCTGGAATGCGGTTGCGGCCCCTGTATTGGGATGGGGCAGGCGCCTTCTACCGATGCGGTTTCGTTGCGAACCTTTAACCGGAACTTCTTTGGTCGATCAGGAACCCCTTCTGCCGATGTCTATCTGTTAAGCCCGGAAGCAGCGGCGATATCCGCCCTGGAAGGGGTTCTTACCAATCCCTTAGGCAAAATCAGTCTGCCGCAAATTGCGATGCCGGACAGTTTTTTACAAAACGATACCATGGTGATGGCACCAGCCCCGGAAGGTACCGAAGTGGAAGTTATCAAAGGACCAAACATCAAACCGTTTCCGGCCACCAAACCGCTTGAAAACACGGTCGCCGGTAAAGCGCTGATTGTGGTCGAAGATAATATCACCACCGATCATATCATGCCTTCCAATGCAAAACTGTTGCCCTACCGTTCTAATATTCCCTACCTGTCAAACTACTGTCTGGCCCCCTGTGATGCCGAGTTTCCCAAGCGGGCACTGGATAACGGCGGCGGCTTTATTGTCGGCGGCTCCAACTATGGTCAGGGTTCCAGCCGGGAGCATGCGGCGCTGGCGCCGGTTTATCTGGGCATTAAAGGGGTTGCGGTTAAATCCTTTGCCCGGATTCATAAAAACAATTTGATCAATAATGGCATTCTGCCACTGGTATTTGAAAATGAAGCCGATTATGATACCATTGCCTTAAATGATGAACTGATCATTGAAAATGCCCTGGATGCGGTTAAATCGGGCAGGGCCAAGCTGGTGAATAAAACCAAAGGGTTAACCTATGTGATGCTGCTGGAAGTTTCGCTGCGGCAAAAAGAAATGCTGCTGGCTGGCGGACTGATCAACCTGATCAAATTAAAAAAATAATCTAAAAAAAATAAATCGTCAATTTTGGGGTAACTATCCACTAATTGGCGATTTTTTTGCATAATCATAAAATCAGGAGGAAGAAAATGAAGTATGAAATCAAGGGAGGTAATCTCCCGGTGGTAACAGTAAGTTTAAACAGTGGCGAATCGATGTTTACCGAATCCGGGGGGATGTCCTGGATGACTGAAAACATCCGCATGGAAACCAACACCAAAGGTGGCTTAATGAAGGGGCTGCGCCGAACGCTGGCCGGGGATTTGCTGTTTATGACCACCTATACGGCGGAACAGAATAATTGTCAAATTTCTTTTTGTTCCAGCTATCCGGGTGAGATCAAAGCCTTGACTCTACAAAAAGGGCAGTCCATTATCTGCCAAAAAAGCAGTTTTCTGGCCGGTGAATCAACCCTGGATGTTGATTTGTACTTTAAAAAGAATATCGGGGTTGGTTTTTTTGGTGGCGAAGGCTTTATCCTGCAAAAACTTTCAGGGCCGGGAACGGCCTTTGTGGAGATGGATGGGGCGATGATTGAGTATGATCTGGCTCCCGGCGAAGTGATGAAAATCGATCAGGGTCATATTGGTATGTTTGAAGAATCGGTAAGCTTTGATATCCAGGCTGTAAAAGGCATGAAGAATATCTTTTTAAGCGGAGAAGGATTATTCCTGGCGACCTTAAAAGGACCGGGAAAGGTCTGGCTGCAAACCATGCCGCTGAGCCGACTGGTGCAACTGGTGGCCTCAAGCCTGCCACCAAGAGGGTAGAATTTTATTTATAGTGCAAGTTCAAAATAACGGGATTTCATGGGATCACATTGACATAGTTTTCCGGCAGTTCATCAAAAAACATGATTCCCAGACAATGGGTGCCAATATGAACCGTTAAGGTTGAACCGGCTTTTTCAGGCAGTAAGAAGTTTTTAATCCCCAGTTCTTTTTCAAAATATTTTATGGCCTTGTCCTGAAGATCCGGGGCGGTGCTCTGGATCATCCCGAGGACCTGCTCCCGGTTTGTCATTTTTTCTTCAATAATAGCAAAGAGCGTCTTTAAGGCTTTTTTCTGACCGCGAATTTTTTCATAAACCAGAATCTCACCATCTTTAAAGTATAAAATCGGGACGATTTTTAGCATATCCCCAAGCATCGCCGCATTACGGCTGATCCGGCCGCCCTGGGCCAGCCATTTGATGTCTCCCACCAGAAAAAAGATCTGGGCGTGATGGGCTAGAAAAGTCATCGTCTCAACGATTTCTTCATAAGGACGGTTAAGCTTGTTGAGTTTCAGACCCTGATAAAGAATCAAGGCCGAACCAGTGGTGGCAGAAAGGGAATCGACGATCGATACTTTTCGATCCGGGTACTTTTCCAGTAAATCCTGAGCCAGCAGTCGGGCGGTCTGGTAGGTTCCCGAAAGCTTTGAAGATAGCACCAGATAAATGACATCATCACCGTTTTTAAGATGTTTTTCAATGGTGTTGGTAATATCCAGAGGTTGGATCTGGGCTGTTTTGGGAAAGAGTTTGCTGTTATTACTGACAAAATCGACCACCATCTCGGGGGTGATATTGATGCCATCAAAATAAGTTTTATCGTCAAGGGTAACGGGAAAGGGTAATATATCAAAATCATAGCGATTTAGGGTATCGCTGTTGGTATCAC
>Ga0163223_100207_pt1 | contig 20583 bp, 27 predicted proteins | sample MSEWel2016_02_17_2_FD_113147 | JGI IMG/M metagenome (GOLD analysis project Ga0163223, IMG submission 113147) | Subsurface microbial communities from deep shales in West Virginia, USA - MSEEL Well Study Marcellus 5H_2016_02_17 ...
ATATTATATATAATGTTACTATTTATATATATATACACTAGGTCATAGATGATTTTATAAATGTGTGCACACATCTTTTTATATTTATTGATATCTCCCCAAAGAGGTCCCGTGATCCACTTTTCCCTACTATGACAAGGCTCGTGGACAAGGGACCTCTCAAAATGGGAGATCATTTACATCAACCAAACCACCCTGAAATAATAAATAGTTTAAACATATAAGTGGAATAGTGGGGAGAAAACCCCAATTTCTTGACTCGCTACAGAATATCTGATATTATATGATATAGAATAACAAATAAAGGAGGTGCTGAGATATGAAAATATATAAAGATGATATCAGCAAAGCTTTTGCAGCAAAAAAAGGCGTTTCTAAAGAAGAAGCAAAAAGAGATATTGAATTATTCTTTGAGACTGTAAAAGAAGAAATCACAAAAGAACCTATAAACGATGAAGCAGAAGTTAGAATTCCGCCATTCGGTAAATTCTATCTAAACCACACACCAGCTAAAGAAAATGTGCAGGTTGCAAATAGAATTGTAAATATCAAAGAGCAGTACAGAATTAATTTTAAATCTTTTTCTGATTTTAAGATTAAGTAATTTTAATATCCCCGAGAGTAACGGAGATAAAAAATAGAGAATATTGCTCATTCGTATTAAAAAACGCCTTTATGGGCGTTTTTTTATTGACACCAATGACATTTTTGTGTATAATTGTCATTGAGGTGAGAAAAATGGAAAAAAGGTTTTTCTTTTTTAAGACTTATTGTCCGATGGTTGATAAAGAAGTAGATATGGACAGATGTGATACTTGTAGATATGGTGGTGACATTGATATGGAAGGATTTTTTATAGAATGTGAATGGAGTGAGAATAATGGATTGGATCATTAATCATTTATCAGCTTATTGGAATGTAATGATTGGAGAAATGATTATAGGTGCTATAGTTTTAGGTATTGCTTTTTTAATATTTATTATTTACTTTATTTTAAGTTGGGTGATAAAATGAATTTTGAAACTGAATTCAAAACAACCAAAATGAATGCCAGCAGCAGAATTTACATATCAAAAGATATTAGAAATAAGTTAGGTTTGGAAGAGGGTGAGATATTCAAAATAAAAACAAACAAAGAAAACAAATCAATATTATTGGAGGTGGTAAAGTGATAACCATAGATTATGATGGTGAATTTAAATTATCCCTAAAAAAAGAAGTGCCCGAATATGTTTCTAAATTAGACCATATAGAAGGGGTAGAGTTTAATGGGAACAATTGGACCATTCTAAAAAATAAAGCTGTAATTAGAAACATTATTAAAGAATTCGGGCAAAATAATGTTAAACCAACGGATGCAGCTTATCAAAAATTGACGGATTTAAAAGATAGTGTGCTTTTGGATTATGATGGAAGTGTATTTGAGGTTTATACTCACTTCGGGGAAAAGAACAGAAGATTTTTTAAGTATCACATTGGCAAATGCTACAAAAGAACCTCTAAAGGTTGTTGGTCGGTACCAGATAATTATTGGAGTATTTATCAAGTAATGAAAAAATTCGATTTGGATTATTCTAAAGCAGCTAAAGAAAGATTATCTGAATACGAAGAAAAAATAGGTAAGATACATAATGATTTGGTGCCAAAATTAAACACCATTAAAGAAGTTGATATCGAGAGAGTACCTATCGATTTCGAATTCAATGGTCAGTTCGAACTCTACGAACACCAAAAGAAAATGTTTTATGCCGCTAAAGAATTTTTGCAGTTGGGATCCGGTTTCGCATTCTTTGCTGAGCCTGGAGTTGGTAAATCAGCACCGGCAGTTAATGTGGTAGAATATATGATAAAAAACAACTTAGTTAAAAAAGTTTTAGTAGTTACACCGGCATCACTTAAATTTAACATGGCCGAGCAATTCGAGATACACTCTTCTTTGAGGGCAAATGTATTGTGGGACTATAAGAAGGACCAGAGAAAAGGTAAGTCAGGTAGACGTTTTAGATGGACTACTACAAAAGTTCCAATAGAAGATTACTACGAAGGCTTTAACAAAAAGATAGAACACGATGAATTAGATTCACCGATTCAGATAGTAAATTATAAATGCATTGCTAAAGAGTGGAAACATTTCAAAGATTATGATATGTGGGTTGCTGATGAATTTCACTATCTAAAGCGTAGAAGTAGCAATCGTTCTAAAGGGATGAAAAAGTTAAGCCAATATATCGATAAGAGGTTAGCTTTAACGGCAACACCGATTACGAGGGATCCTTTGGATTTATTCTCACAGTTTGAAATATTAGAACCGGACCTCTTCCCAAACCGCTATCAGAACTTTAGAGATAAAATAGCAAACACTTTTGAAATGGAAGTTGATACTGGTGGCGGCAAAAGAACAATCACTCAAGTTAGTTCCTTTAAAGAAGATGTTTTAGAAAATTGGCTCAACAAAAAGGTTTATTCAAGAGCCTTGCGTTATACTTCAGAAGAATGCCTTGATTTGATGGAGCCAGAAAGACATCGTATCGTGGTTGATATGCCGAGCAATGTAGAAAAATTCTATAAAGAATTAGTATCCAATAGGGTTGCTGAGATAGGTTCAATGGGCGAAGATGGTTATAAATATCTTGATGCAGCTAATGCATTAGTAGTAGTTACTTATGCTAGACAAATTGCCCAGGGATTTATTAATATTAAAGATGACGAAACTGAAGAAGATGAATATCACTTGCTAAGTGATTTCAAAGTTAAAGAAATGATTAAGTTACTTAAAGTCCTTGAAGGGAACACACAGGTTATCATCTGGTACAGGCACAAATTCCTGCTTGAACAGATGAAAAAAGCCTTAGAAAAAGAATTTAAAAGAAAGTCATCTGATCTCTACGGTAAAAGTTATACAGTAATCAATGGTGATTGTAACGACATTGAGAAAGCATCTCGAGCAAAACATTTCAGAGATGGGGAATATGATTATATTCTGGCATCGATTGATGTAACAGAAGGTTGGCAAGGTCAGACAGCCAATGTTGGTATTTGGCTTGAAAATCATTTTACTTTTGATAAAAGGAAACAGGCAGAAGGTAGAATCTATCGAGAGGGCCAGCGAGGTAGTTCGGTTTTTTATGATATAGTTGCCAAAGAAAGCATTGACCTAAGAATACTCAAATCAATTTATAAAGGTGAGAGTTTATCAGAAAGAGTTCTGGCTGACACTATTGATGAATGGGCAGACTTTTAAGGAGGGAAAATAATGGGAAGAAAAATGTTACGAAAAACCCAAGAACACCCAAAAGGGAAATTTATGAAAATGACTTCCAAACATTTAAAAAAACACAAAGAGGAATTTGAAACTATATCAATATCGGATGATTTTGAATTTCTAACTTTCAATGATGATGATAATTTTTTCGAAAGCATTTATTTTACATCTTTAAAAAACACACCTTTCGATAAGTTTAAAATAAAAACTACTTTTTATTCAGCTCCTCTTTATATTTTCGTGAGCGACACTTGGATTTTCACTCCCCCAAAAGAAGGTGATTATCTTTTCTTTTGGATTAGCGCTAAAGATAATTTAGAACTCGAAAGTTGTATTGCTAGTTTCTATATAAAATTAGATAACGATCATGAAATATTTCCGATTATGACTTTTCCTGATATAAATGAAAATCTTTATTATCCTAGAGATGAAGCTATTGTTGAGTATATAGCTAATTCATCGATTAACATAGCTATTGAAATTGTAGATTACATTAATTCCCCCAAAACAAATATACACAAAGAAAAACCCAGGCCGTTAAACGTTTTAGCTAAACCACAAAAATCAAATTCAAATGATGTAATTTACATTAATAAAAGAGAATACACTTATGACGAGCCGGGTGATAATGAAAAAAGAGACTATGAAAGACATGTTAAAGAATGCAGTGTCAGGGGGCATTGGAGAAGGTACAGAGATAAAGAAGGTAATGTTAAAAAGAAAGTCTGGATAGAACCTCACAAAAGGCATTTCGACGATGGCACCGAGGAAAATGAAAAAACATATAAAATTTAAAAGGAGTGATAAAAATGGAAAAACAAGAAAAGAAAGAGTTTGTAGAAAATATGTTGGACACCGTTAAAGATACTCTTGTTTCAAAGATTGATAAAGCACCGGAAGATTTAGTTGAGCAACTAAGGGAAGTTTCCAATGAAAAAGTTTTCCCTTGATGATATAATAACTATGATTAGGCATAAAGTTGATGATGTAAAAAAAGAATATATAGATATCTGGTATGATATAAAAAAAGAATATGATCTTGATGAAGAATTTAATTCTTTACATTATAATATAAAAAGAAATAAGATAGTAAGGAGGTCAAAAGATGACTAATAAATTTGAATTTGTTTTAATGACACCTGGAGGAGATTGGAATATTGAATATGAAGCAAGAACGGAATCGGCTGCTGCGAGGCATTTAAAAGCAGATATAACAACCAAAGATTATCTTAATTTTGAAACAGAAAATAAAGAGGTTTATCTTAAAACTTCAGAAGTGGCTGGTTTTTATATCGACAGAGAAGTCGCTGTTGAAACGACATATTAAAAAGGAGTGATTAAATGAAAATATTCTACCACGATGATTTAGACGGGCAGTGTTCAGCGAGAATTATTTATGACGGCTTCGCTAAGAATTTAGTTAAGGTTGACTACATTCCAATGCAATATGAAAAAGATTTTCCATTTGATATCTTAGAAGATAACGAGGAAGTCTATATTTTGGACTATTCTATTGAACCTTCTGAAATGAAAACCCTACTTGAAATAACTCACAGAGTCACCTGGATAGACCACCACAAAACAGCCATTAAAAAGTATGAAGACTTCCCGGTTGATATACCTGGAATTAGAGAAGTCGGCAAAGCGGGTTGTGAATTAACATTTGAATATCTTAAAGATTATATGAACCTATCACATGATGATACATTAAGATTAATCAATGTCCAGGAAGGTAAACATTATTCAACCGGCAGAATGATTAATTTTATCAATCTGACAGGAGATTGGGATGTCTGGCGGTTTGATTTCGGTGAGAATACCCGTGAGTTCCACTATGGTTTATTGGCTAAAGATACCGACCCTGAATCACCTTTATGGAATCAAGTCAAAGATCCGCAGGGATTAAATCATATTATTGAAATTGGTCAGGATATATTAGGTTACGAAAAAATGAAGTCCAAAGAATATGTTGAGCGTTTTGGTTTTGAAACTGAGTTTGAAGGTTATAAGACATTTGTCTGTAATATAGGTAATCAAAATTCAATGTTATTTGGAGACCTGATTAAAGAATATGATATCTGTGCTACTTATGTTCATAACGGTGATGGTTATGTTGTTAGTCTTTATTCTGAAAAAATAGATACCAGCAAAATATCAAATGCTAAAGGTGGTGGCGGTCATGCAGGAGCTTCCGGGTTTACCACTGCAGAATATCCTTTTTAGTATAATTGTTATTGGTGTAATTTTAATTTTTGCTTATATTTTAAAGAAGTATATGGAAATGATCCATTATAACAGGATTTACGAAGAATTTTTGTATGCTAATAAATTTAAAAATGCGAAGGTTATTTCTTTTAATAAATTTAAAAATGAATTTGAAAAACAAAATTGGGAATACAACCCCGTTAGACAAAAATTCCACAGTAACAAACATAATCATATAGAAAAAAGAAAAGTTAGTTTAATGAGAGGCTATGTAGTATTTACTCTTGAAGATTTTAAAAAAGTAAATAAATATCTAAACAAATTCTTAAAGGAAGGTGATTACACTGTCGCTACCAGAGGAGCTAAAAGAGAGGTTAGACCAAGCGATTTCGATTTCAGTTTATGATGTTAATGTTAATAAATTAACAGGAGAATATAACCTTGAATTCCTTCCGGAAATGAAATGGAGACCAGAAGATGATGATGAATTGATTTTCTCCAGGATTACAGAAATGATAGAGGATATCGAACAACTTGTCGAATTGAGTATGGTCATAGGTGACGAAATCAAAAAAGGTGCCGCGAAGTTCCACCATAAGATGGAAGTTTTGGAAAAGGAAGTTGAACTCGATTTAGAAGACATCACCAAAGGTTACTTGGGGTTTGCTGAATACGAATTTGCTAAAGGTGTCATAAAAGACTTAGTGGAGGAAAAATATGAAGAGAATATGCAAGAATTGCGTTCATCTATTAGAGTCAGATAAGTGTTTAAAGCATGAAATAATCATTGAAGATACTACCAGAGGTATGGGCTGTTTTGACGACGGAGTCAGTAAAATATATCAGAGTAGGGAATTTTGTAAAAACATTAATTGTAATATCCAAAATATTATAGACAACCCAGAAAGATCAAATAAAAAAGCTAAAAAATATTGCCATGAGATTTGCTATGCTTACAAGTTTCATAAGTGGCTCAAAGAAAACAACTACCAGATAAGGAAGGTGAAGTAATGAAAAAAGAATATTCTATTTGGTCCGAAGGTTATAGAATAACAGGTGGTAGTGGCGGGGCGACATTTCATGGTACAATAAAAGGTCATTCATTCAAGGATGCTTGTATTAATTATGCTAAAAAACACCCAGAATTTGCTTATTATTTTGATGAAGAAAAAATGAGTTACTGGGGTTGTAGATTGTATAGTGACGAAGATGATGCTAGAAAAATTTTTGGTTAAGGAAGGTGAAGTAATGGATTTTAATGAAGTTCTCCCAGAAGTTGATATGGTTGAGAGATATCAAAATGATCCTTTATTAGCAAAGATTGTCGATACATATTGGCAGCAGTGGAAAAAGTCTGATTCCGATGAAAAAATATCGAGAATGGAGTTTTTGGAAAGATACCAAGATAGGATCATGATGGCAGCTTACAGTTATCTATCTATTGAGATTGATAAAATGGCTCACGAACAGGCGGAACGGACCAGAAAAGAAGAACTCAAGAAGATGCAGAACAATTCCAAATTGATCGGTCTTGACGGCCAAAAGTTAGGTGGTTAAATGAATTTGATAATTGGAATACTATTAATGTATATAGCTTGGAGGTTATAAAATGAAGGTAGGAGAAGGGAATGTTGTTTTAATTGCTGGTGGCGGCGAGATTTATGCTGACGTCGCCGGCCGGTTTGTTGGGTCTAAAAGAAGTTTAGAAGAAATTATAGCAAGTGACTACAATAAGAATATTGTAAAAAATATTATCAATGCCGGTCATGAAGCTGCACTTGAATTTGATTATTTTATTTTCGGTGTAGAGGGTTATTCTAGAGTTTCTGAAGCGCAACTGATAAGGAAGCGTTTAGCGAGTTATATGATTAAGTCAGGTCGCATTGAGAAAGGGGGTGAAAGAAGTTTTGACGTAGTATTACCGTCGGCGGAAGGATTCGAAAATTTTAAGTTACACCACATGATAGAACCCGAAGAAATAACCATTGACGGGATTGATTTGCATGATTTTTTAATGGATTCCGGATACGGTTTAGAAGGAGATGTAAAAATAAATCTCAATGCTAAAGGGATCTTAGATATCGTCGAGGCATGGTACAACAGAGGTGTGGAACTTGGTTATGCCGAAGAGGACTTACGATACCTCAAACCGCAAGCAACCGAGTTTAAGGCACTTGTGGGCATGAACGCAAGGAGTTGGAGAGATTGGTGGAAGATACGCTGCTGCAGAAATGCCCAAACTGAAATCAGAGATATGGCAAATAAAACTCTTAGGATTTGCAAAGATACCGCTCCTGACTTATTTGAAGATGCTGGTCCTAATTGTGTCCGAATGGGTTATTGTCCGGAAAACAAAATGCAACACGAAGATTGTAACATAATCACTAAAGACGAAATGGCAGATGCTTTAAACATGTTGGATGTAGACCAGATCAATCATTTATTTTAAGGAGTGTTTAGATGATAATAAAAGGGAACGAAATTCATTTTATAACAAATGAAAAACTACCGGCGCATTTCTTTGGTTATATATATGAAGAAAATGATGAACACAAAATAGATATACATTTAAAAAAAGGTAGCGATTATAGCACTGTATCCACTACATTAATATTGAAAGAAATAAAAATAGATAAAACTACAGACTCGATAAAAGAAATATTATGGTGGAGATTTAAAAGAGAAGATTTCGCGGATAAATACAATCTAACGAAAGATTACTTCTTAAAAATATTGGGTAAGAATAAAATTGATAGTTTATCCTATGTAACAGATGAACAGGTTGACTTAAGAATAAATATTTATTCCGATGATGTAGAAAGGTTCATAACATTTCTCGATGGCGAAGTTAGAACATTAAAAAGAAAAAGAGAACCGTTTTTCACATTATAAATTACAAAGGAGTGTTTAAATGAAATTTAATGAAGCTTTAAAAGAAGTTGGTAAAAGAATGAAAGAGACAGATTCTTCGAGAGGTGCTATTTTATTTAAGAACGCCACTTTCCATTTCTATGAAGAAAATGCCTTTAAAATCGATGTGCTTTTTGGTGGATTTAATGATAAAATGAATATCGACTCAAAAGAATTTTTTAAAGAATTTCCAAATATGATTGGCGACAATTGGGAAGAAAATGAAGAAGAGGTAGTAGTGTATAAAGATAAACTTTTTATATATGGTCTTGACGAGAAAGGTAACGATTTTTTTAAACCCTATATTTATAAGGATATGTCTGATATTGAATTAGATTTTTAATTGAAACAATTTCTGATTTTACCTTATAAGACTATTGAGAGGAACATTTAAAACCAAAATTATATTAGGAGGAATTTTTAATGAGTAATGGAAATGAAGTAATGGACACAAACACACAGATGCCAAGTTTTTTGATGAAGGATGCAGGAATGGGTACAGGCAACATACAGGCCAGTCAAAGAATACCAGAATTAAGAGTCTGCACAAAGATGAGCCGGGTCTTTGAAGACCAGCAAGTTGAGTTAGGACATATTTACAATGTGGATACCGAAGAAGATTTAGGTCCGGAAAGACAGTTGATTGTATTTAAGTACAGAACCAACTTTGTCTGCTCTAACGAAGATAACACTCAAATCTTCTGTAAATCATACGACCAAAAAACAGGACAGGTTAGGGTTTATATTGCAGAAGACTTTGATGAAGAGTTCATCGAAGAAATGCAAATAACCAAAGAAGAAGTTGAGGGCGAAGATGGTATAGTCGAAAGAAGTTGTAAAGGCTGTGAATTCCACCCTTCCAATTGGACACAAGATGAGCAAGGCAATAATATACCGCCGCGCTGCAACAGAAGTCATGAATTCTATGTGCTTGATGTTACTGATGGTTTTGATAAACAGCCATATTTAATCAGAGTTAATGAGACTTCCGGACTTAAGAAAGCTTTTATTAAAGACTGGAACAATTTAATCCAGACCAAAATCAAATTAAATCAAGCTCCAATCTTTGGAGGGGTATTTAAGTTATTTGGTGAACAAGTTGAAAATTCCAGAAAGAAGAAAAATTATATCTTTGGGGTAGAATTCCTCGGGTTCGTTTCTGGAAAACAAAAAGAATTATATGATTTTGCTAAACAAAGTCATATTGAATTCAATAAAAATGAAGAAGAATATAATAAGAATACCGAAGCAGTCGCTTCAGATGGTGATATTGATACCGATGACGATTTTGAAGAAGGTAGCGCATTTGGTGATAATACCGAAGCTGATGATGGTGACAGTGTTTGGCCTGACTAACCTTCCCTTTTAAATAAGGGTTTTGCATATATTAGTCTATAGAAAAATTGTTCTATAGACCCTCTGCAGGTTCAGAGGATCCTTTCTGCCCGGAGGTTTCCTCCGGGTTCTTTCAAAGTTTCCGACTGAAACAAGTCGGGGTTTTTCACACAGGTATAGGTGAAATGCTTATACCATCCTCTCGCGAGGTATATCTCAAACCCGAAGGCTTAGGTTTTCGGGTTTCTTTTTTTAGGAGGTGTTTTTAATTAAATTATTTTCCTGTACCAATAAAGAGTGTAAATTTCACGTACCATACGATGCCAAGACAAATAGAGTTATTACAAGGATTACATCCGACCATCCAATGTTAGAAGATGGAACTGTTAATCCAGAAAGTGAAGCTGAAGTAGTTAAGATAAGATACATCTGCGGGAGATGTAAAAGTGTAGTTAAAGAAGTACCTTTGACAAAAGTTATGAAAATAAAAATAGAAAAAGTAAATGATGTCTACGCCTACGGGGTTTTCTTTAACAAACTTAGAAAAAAACCATACAAGTTTAACATCGAAAAAGAAACAGGAGAGGTTGAAATTGAAGGGCTCAATCCTTTGAAAGTTGAGGTTGAATATATAAAAGAGGAATACAAGCAAAGTTATATTGACTCAATTACTGCCGAGGTTATTGATTACGAAGAAGATAAACATGGAATCAAAACTTATGAAGTAAACATTAATAATCCTTCACAGAGGACAAATTTAACAATATTTATTAAAGAAAATAAAATGGAGGATTACTACGGCCGAGAGCCGATTAAAATAGAGGTTTCAAAAGCAATATCAAAAGTTAGGGAGGTGCCTTATTAATGGAAATACAAATAATTAAAGCTGAAGATTTCGCAGAAGTGTCAGAAAAACAGGATGTTTTCGCAGAAATCATTGATGTGGATACTGGTAAAGAATTAAACTTTTTAGTCAGATACTTCTTTATTCAGGAGGGTGATATCTATTATAAAACTAAAAAGTTTACAATGGATGGAGATTCAGATATAGAAGAAATCGTTGTATTACACGATGAAGATAGGTTTGCTTTGGCAGGTAAACCCAAAAATGGTGGATACAGAAAATTCTCAGAAAAATTCTCGACAACAGTATATGATATGATCATTTCCTATTTTCCTAATAAAGAAGTGTTCATAGCAGAAAACAGGGGTTAAACCCCTGTTTTATTTTTAGCCCATATTTTTTAGTTTTTGTTTTAACTTCTTAATTGCCTTATCATTCGTCTTGGCTGCAGCACCAAAACCTAAACCGCCACCAGCTAAAGCACCACCAAATGTTCCCATAGCACCGGTCAGTGGATCACCAGCCCATTTATCCGTAGCGATGTGGCCTGCTAAACCTCCTGCTAAAGCTCCACCGGCTGTACCAACAGCTTCCCTAAACCTTCTTTGTTCTGCTTCGTAATCTGGGTCAAGTTCAATTCCTGTGACCTTACCTTTTTTCTTTTCCAAAGTATAATCAGCCGCTTCTTTTAACAAATTTCTTAAAACACTTTTCATCTAATCCCTCCTTAATATGGATTTACTCCGACATCTGGATTCCAACTTGGAATAACATAATAAGTCTTACCTTCATATTCCCGATGTGGCGTAATAACAATGTTTTTCATGCCATCAATAATAACTTCTCTGTCAAATAAATCATCAGCTATTTTCATACTACCAATATATCTTGCTTTAAATTCATCTTCTTTAGTATATACATAATTTTCGTCTACACCTATAATATTATAACTTTTATTAGAATTCATCAACTCTGACACTATCTTGATGCCGCTATCTAAATAATATTTATCAATTGATTTAGATAGGTAACTATCCTGTCTTATCATATAAAGATAATTTCCAGAGTACATAAAATTACTGACACCCTGGAATGATTTAATCTTAGTCCAGGTATAATCATAGAAGTTTAATACATCCTGCTGCAAGAGAGCGAATTTATCGTTGTCGAACTGATAATCCTTTACATTGTAGAATTCTTTAATGTCTCGATTTTCGTTGATTACAGCTATCTTTTCTCCATTTTTACCCCAAATGACTTCATCTAAAAATAAAGTGCCTGGATTTAAAAACGAGAATTCAGGGAGAGTATAATTTGAGATTATACTCTCTGAATTTGTAAAATAAAGTGGATAAGAAGAAGGTTCAACAGTTGGTTTAAAATCAGACAGATTATAAAAATTAAGATCGGGTGCGTTTTTATTAAAAGTCATAACTGTTGTCTTAGTCTGTATGGTAATAATGCTCTCACTTGATAAATGAGGATTTACTATAGACATCACATAAGTGGGTATCTCAATCAACTTTAGCACCTTCTCTCAACTTCATCTTAATGTATTTATTATCGGAGGGGTGCCAGCGAGGGCCACCCTTCCAGTTATCCATTTTCATTCTAAGTTCTTTGTCCGGACCTTCTATTTCAATATCCTCACCTAAGTTCCAATCCTTGCTTAAGTGAGCATCCGGCATTGCCTTCTGATGTTTAGCTGCGTACTTTAATAGTTTCTTTAATGTTTTCTTATACATTGTCATTCACCTGCCTGTTGGCATTTCTAAACCAGAGTCTAGGTAGTTTAGGGTCTTTATCATGATTCCACTTACGAGGTAATTTTAATCTGACATGGACTTTAGAAGTTATGTCGTTGTTGCCATACGTTATATCGTTCCAAATTTCGATTGTTGCTTCTAAATTATTCCGTTTAGGAACTTCTAATGTAGATTCTAAATTATCTCCATAAACAATTTCCATTGTAGAATAAATTTCAGATATATCTCGAGGTCTCGGGATGACTCTTGCTCTTAAATCATCATACCCATCTCTAGCAACTGAAATACTGGCGTCGAAATTCTCATCATCATATCGTTTGACCGTAATTGTAGATGGAAAACTAGATGCAATAACTATACCTAAGTGACCTGGCATATCCGGTCTTGTTACAGCAATTTTAGTATCAACATCTTTCTGGCTGCTTTGCCTAACAACCATTGTACTATTGATATCATCTCTAAAAGGTACTATGATATCAGCTGGCATATCCGGTCTTGAGATATCAACTTCCGAGTTGATATCCAATTCATCATCCTGTCTAACTGAGATTAAAGAATCTAAGTTATTATGGATATTAGGTGTTATTGTTGCCGGCATGTCCGGTCTTGATGTTGCCAAACTAGAATTTATATCAGATTCGTCGGTTTGTCTTATAGACACAGTCACATCAAGGTCGTTGTGGAAAGGTACTACAACTTCTCCCGGAGTGGTATCTCTGGAGACACTTACTTTAGAATCTAGATCATTGCTCTCAGTCGCTTTTACAGTAACACTGGAATCTAAATTATTATGTATGGTTAGATCCACAGTCGCTGTTATAAAATCTCTTGAGACGGACACATTGGCATCAATTTCGCTTTCACTATCGTTGGCAATATCAATGGTACTTATGATATCTTCTCTTTCTAAGACATACAATTCACCCGGCATAATGGGTTTGTTGATTAGAGTTGTTCCGTTTATTTCGTCTAACCCTTCAGTTCGAACATCAATTGATGAATTGATTTCGCTATCTCCTGGATATTTAACTTCAATTGACGACTCTAAATCCGGGTCAGTCAGAGGGTCAATCTCAATACTACCCTGTAAATCATTGCTATATGGAACAGTTACGGTCGAAACTATATTCTCTGCTCCGTTATAAGCTAAGATATTAGGGTCGTAATATTTAATTTCTAATCTGGGTCTTTCGCTGTAATTGCTATACTCTCTTGAATAATACCTTTTGACGACTTCATTTAAGCCTTCAAGTAAGATACCGTTATTTTCTAACTCGCCGCTGTGCCACTTTTGAACAAGTTCTGTAATATCTACTTCTTGACCCGTTAACCTACCATAACTTTCAAAACTACTGTCTGGTGCATTCGCCCAGGTAGTATCTTCTTCTCGCCAATCGCTAAGTAATCTTCTGATGTCGATTTCTTGTTCTATATTATTTACTTCGTTTAAAATTAATTTTGCAGAAGATATTATCGAAGCATCAGTTAAGTTAAAGTCAAAACCAATTAGTGTTTTATAATTTTGACCGACACTTAAATTATCTAAATCACCATAACGACTTGTTGGTTTATCCTCATTGATAAATGTATCTTTATTAGCTTCAACCATTTCAGTAAATGTAACCGGAATATCAATACTGGCCGGTATCATACTGGCATGCATAACTTTAATTGTAGCTTCCAGATCGGGTGGCTCTACCGAGTTATAATGAATTTCTGTTGTGTTTTCCTGGACTGCGGCCACATCAAGCGTTGCCGGAAGTGGGGCTTCTCCAATTGGCGCCGGAGTTAAACTAGCTGAAAGTTCAGCACTTCCTGTTGCCACAACATTAATTGTCGATTCAAGTGAATCTGTTGAGCGCAAGTTGATGCTTGCGCTCAAATTATTGTGTTCAGTTACATTAAGGGTTGAATCTAAGTCCGGGTTTTCGTTTGTATTATAACTTATTTCGGTGTCGTTGTTACTTCTTATCTCTATTGTTGCCGGAATCTCATTCATTTATAAACAACCCCTTAATTAGATACTTTGGCGGCTACTTTAAGATAAAATGTTCTATCGCCCACCGAAGCATTTCCTGGGGACACTCTAACATAGACTGTCCGTTTTTCGCCACTTGCCATTGGCCCAATATCGTAAGGTGTTGCCACCGGGCTAAATGGAGTTACTGTACTTAATTCTATTGTATCATCTGGGTTGGTCCCGTCAAAACTAAGTTCTGTCTGGACAGTTCCTAAAGTATTGGTGTTTATTAATTCCAGTTCGAACACTTTGGAAGTGCCACCTAAGACTGTGCCAACTTCTTTAGTCCTTACGATCACGTTCTCCGGCGCTGTATAGAAGTCGTAGTCGACTTCAGTGTCGTCAGATGCTATACCTTCCAGTAAGTAATCAATCTCGAATTCAGGTAAGCCTGATGTCGCCTCCATGGAGGAAAAGACGTATTCGTTTGTATCAGTTTCGTCAGCTTTCTTTATCATAATCCCTCTGTTCGGTGTACCAGAGTTCCAATCCTTAACTATGTCAGTAATATCCAACTCAACGTATCCCATGGTGGTTGGATCGACATTTACTGTAATAGGCGTTCCAGTACCGGGCATATTGTTCCAGGTTGCTGTCTGGTACCACTCTGATGTGATTGGGGCGATTTCAAGGGTGGAAAGTGTTCCTGTCCCACCTTCTGAATTCAACCTCAATGTCGCCTTGTCAATGACACTACCGTCTTTAAAATAATCAGTATTAAAGTGCATCAAGGCTCGCTGGGTATCATTAACAACAAGCTGCGGCTCGGCATCGAAGAAAGTATCCGGTGCAGTCGACTTGATTATGTTATCGTAATGCCTTGCAATTTCACCGTGGCGCCTTCTATATTTAGCGAAGCCATATGACGTTGTCTGACTAGCTTCCTCATTGGAAGGGTTATAGGCATCACCAGCATAATTCAACCTCCAGACATCACTCAGCTCGGCTGCGTTATGTCCTCCAATTAAGATAAGGTCCTGGCCGAACTTTGTTAAGAGTCCACCGGCTCTCGGGTCTGGTGTTGTTGTAAAGGTTTGTTCGGTGAAATCAGTTAAATTGTAAGTATCTCCATGATAAGTGCCCTCTGTTTGTCCTCCAAATACGAAAAGATTAGGTGATAAAATTGGATTTCTGCGACCATTGATATTTGATCCAAGGAATACTGTGTGGTAATATCCCGCAGCGACACCCTGCACCCCGGTTAACCCGATATCAACCGGTGTTGATTTATCTACTGTGGTTCCGTCGCCGAGTTGGCCGTAGGTGTTCTGGCCGACGGTTCTCACGGTGCCGTCGGTCAGCAGGAATACTGTGTGGTAAAATCCTGCAGCGACACCCTGCACCCCGGTTAACCCGATATCAACCGGTGTTGATTTATCTACTGTGGTTCCGTCGCCGAGCTGACCGTAGTTGTTCCAGCCGACGGTTCTTACGGTGCCGTCATCCATCAGGAATATTGTGTGATAATAGCCTCCAGCGACACTTTGCACCCCGGTCAACCCAATATCAACCGGTGTTTCTTTTTGGGCTGTGGTTCCGTCGCCGAGCTGGCCGTAGTTGTTCCAGCCGACGGCTCTCACGGTGCCGTCCTGCATCAGGAATATTGTGTGATAATAGCCTCCAGCGACACCCTGCACCCCGGTCAACCCAATATCAACCGGTGTTGATTTATCGACTGTAGTTCCGTCGCCGAGCTGGCCGTTGTTCTGGCCGACGGTTCTTACTGTGCCGTCGGTCATCAGGAATACTGTGTGGTAAACTCCTGCAGCGACACCCTGCACCCCGGTCAACCCAATATCAACCAGTGTTGATTTATTTACTGTGGTTCCGTCGCCGAGCTGGCCGTAGTTGTTCCGGCCGACGGTTCTCACGGTGCCGTCCTGCATCAGGAATACTGTGTGGTAAGCTCCAGCAGCGACACCCTGCACCCCGGTCAACCCGATATCAACCGGTGTTGACTTATCTGTTGTGGTTCCGTCGCCGAGCTGGCCGTAGTTGTTCCGGCCGACTGTTTTAACGGTGCCGTCCTGCATTAAGAATACTATGTGGTTATTTCCTGCAGCGACACCCTGTACCCCGGTCAACCCAATATCAACCGGTGTTGATTTATCTACTGTAGTTCCGTCGCCGAGCTGGCCGTAGAGGTTATAGCCGACGGTTCTAGTCGGTTCGCTTATCCCAGGGAGCCCTGCATCAGCACTAACCTCAACCCAATCGCCATCAAACTTCCAGAAGTCATTCAGTAAACCATCCACGCCTTCACCACCATAAATATATATCGCACCGTCGTCGGCTTCAACCATTGCGAAATCTCGCCTGGCTGGTGGTGCATTAGTCGTACTCACACTGACCCAGTCTGTTCCGGTCCACCTCCAGGTGTCGCCCAAGTAGTTAGTTCCATCGAAACCACCAAACACAATATCACCTGCAAACCCATGGCCCACTCTAGCTGGCGGGTTAGTAGTCGGTGAAAGCTGGACCCAGCCGGTGTCGGTGAGTTCCCAGGTTTCGTTTGTTGGGATGTTGTCACCGTAGTGACCTCCGAAGGCTAGGTTGTTAGACGTTGCCAAGGTGAGGGGGTTAGTGGTTATGTTGGTGTGTTGGTAGATGTAGAGATTGTTATCATCTGACCCCGCATAAATATATTCAAAATCACCATAAATTGACCGAACGTCATTAGTTGGATCGGTTAGTGTTTTCTGTAGAGTAAATGTTTTATCATAAACATAGATACTGCCACTCCCCGCTCCACCATAAATATAATCTGCATCAGCATGGACTGAACGAATTTGACCAGTTGCATCAGTTAAAGTAGTATTTAAACTAAAATCCGATTTATTATAAACATAAATATTATTATCTGACGATCCAGCATAAACATAATCAACATCACCGTAAATTGAATAAATATATCCGGTGGAATCGGTCAAAGTAGTATTTAAAGTAAAATCTGACTTATCATAAACATAAACATTTTCATCTAAACTACCTACATATATATATCCAGAATCAGCAAATACCGAATAAATACCATTAGTTGCGTCGGTTAAAGTGGTATTTAAAGTGAAATCTGATTTATCATAGATATAAGTGTTGAAATCATCGCAACCGACATAAACATAAACATCGTCAGCATAAATGGAATGCATGTATCTATCCGCTTCACTTAAAGTGGTGTTCAATGTGAAGTCGGATTTATTATAGATATAAACATTATTATCTCTACTACTAACATAAATATAATTTTCGTCAGCAAATACACCAAATACACTATCAGTTGGGGTGGTCAGTGTTTCGTGTAGAGTGAATGTTTTATCATAAACATAAACATTATTATCCCCCGTTCCACTGTAAATATAATCAACATCAGCAAATACTGAATAAATAACATTAGTTGCGTCACTCAAAGTCTCATCCAACCCAATACTCCCATCAGCTATCTTATCTACGACACTTTCCTTACTCGGAAAATCAATCGGACTACCCCCACTTTCTTTCTGGGACCAGTTCCCGTCATACTCCCAGGTCTCATCACCATGATATGTCACTATTCTATCACCTGCATTGTAGCCATCGATAATAGGTTTGGTTGGAGCATTACTTGAGATATCCTGCCAGTCAACATATTCTCCCGATACTGCCACGACATAAACCTTGTAGTAATAATTGGTACTGGGTGATAATCCAGTATCCAAGTATGACAGTTTGTTTTGGTTTGTAATCTCCGTTACTAACGTACCACTTTCATTGGTAACATCAGCTGCTGTTCCTCTATAGACTTCATATCGCAAGAAGTCGCTATTTGTGTATCTTGTCCAGTTAACCTCCTGGGTAGTTGGTTTCGTCTTAAGAGGAGGTAAGTTGGTAAAGTCTGATAAACTCGAAATTGATAAGGTTGGTTCCATTATACATCACTCCTTGCATCGAATTTGATGAACTCGCCGGCTTGGGCATTATCTGTCTCAATAAGAAGGTCCAGGGGATCTTCTAAGATGTCTGTGACATCGATATACCAGATGGGGTGGTTGTTTACGCCATCCACAATAAACTTACTCCCATCAACCCTCTTAACCTCACTACCAGCTGGCAGAGTATTGTAAGTTACTGTGTCACCATTCCAGCCTGACACCTTCTTAAAGACTAAGTCGAAGACTCCGTTGTAGTCGACGACGTCTAATGCTAGAAAAGCCTTGTCGCCTACCTGCGGTACATTCTCGAAGCGGACTAGAGACTTTTCTGTTGGGGAGACGTTTAGGGTTTGGAGTTGTTGGGTGGAACCAATATTTATTGTTACCGGTGTTGATTTATCTACTGTGGTTCCGTCGCCGAGCTGGCCGTAGGTGTTCTGACCGACGGTTCTTACTGTGCCGTCCTGCATCAGGAATACTGTGTAGTTACCCTCTGCAGCGACACCCTGCACCCCGGTCAACCCAATATCAACCGGTGTTGATTTATCTACTGTGGTTCCGTCGCCGAGCTGACCGTAGTTGTTCCGGCCGACGGTTCTCATGGTGCCGTCATCCATCAGGAATACTGTGTGATAAAATCCTGCAGCGACACCCTGCACCCCGGTCAACCCAATATCAACTGGTGTTGATTTATCGGCTGTAGTTCCGTCGCCAAGCTGGCCATAGTTGTTCCAGCCGACGGTTCTCACGGTGCCGTCCTGCATCAGGAATACTGTGTGATAACCTCCTGTAGCAACACCCTGCACCCCGGTCAATCCGATATCAACCGGTGTTGATTTATCTACTGTGGTTCCGTCGCCGAGCTGGCCGTAGGTGTTCCGGCCGACGGTTCTTACTGTGCCGTCGGTCAGGAATGCTGTGTGGTAAGCTCCTGCAGCAGCACCCTGCACCCCGGTCAACCCAATATCAACCGGTGTTGATTTATCTACTGTGGTTCCATCGCCGAGCTGGCCATAGTTGTTCCGGCCGACGGTTCTAACGGTGCCGTCATCCATTAGGAATACTGTGTGATAATATCCTGCAGCAGCACCCTGCACCCCGGTCAACCCAATATCAACCGGTGTTGATTTTTGGACTGTAGTTCCGTCGCCAAGCTGGCCGTAGTCGTTCTGGCCGACGGTTCTCACGGTGCCGTCATCCATTAGGAATACTGTGTGCCCATATCCTCCAGCGACACCCTGCACCCCGGTCAACCCGATATCAACCGGTGTTGATTTATCTACTGTGGTTCCGTCGCCGAGCTGGCCACTGCTGTTATAACCGACGGTTCTGACGGTGCCGTCCTGCATCAGGAATACTGTGTGGTTAGCTCCACTTACCTTTTGGGCGTAATTGCTAATCTCATAAAAATTAGTATTCGGCTTTCCACTATCAACCCTTGCAACTCCAGCTGCATTGTAATCGGCTTTAATAGTCGTGTTTGGGTCAATGACAACTGGCAGCTTTGCTTCCTTGAGCCAGTTTAGCGGTACTCTTGAAATAAGATACCACTCACCGTCTTTTTTGAGCTCGTACTCACCAATGATTTGGTTACCCATATTACCCTGTTCGAAGGTTAATAGTTTCGGGATTGTGTAGACATGCTGCCCTCTGGTGTTTCTAACTTCGATTTCTCTGATGCCTTTGGTGTTACCTTCAACCTTTTCACCATCAGCAACCAGAGAACCATCAAACTTGATTACATCAACGAATTCTAAATAAACTTCGCCGGTTAGTGTTGTCTCTGGCAGTTCCTTTAAGATAAGGTTATCTTTAACGTCGTCTGCTCTGACGATAAACTCATCGTCGACTCCAGGAAATTCATTTAGATAATTGATTGTATTCTCTTTAATACTAACTTCGCTCGGCTGCACCTCGGAAATTAGTTCTGTATCGGTGCCGTTGCTGAATCTCATTGAGACCGGGGAATATGTTAGGCTCCCTCTATCTGTATCCAATTGAACAACTTCTTTTTCTCTGGGATCTTCTTTAAAATAAGTTTTGATGGCGTTGTCTTCAACAAAATAACCATCACCTGTTTTAATATTTAAATCTATTTCAAGCCACTTGCCATTTTCTTTATAGTGTTTTGGTTTGGAGAATGTTTTTGTTTCAAACTCTCCGTCGCCAATATCAAATGTCTTTGTATATTTCGTTCTTTTATCTTTAACTTCCAAGTTATTCACCTCCGGAATTTATAGACCAATTTACCTTCTGAAATGTTGCCGTTAACCTCATTAAATGGGGCATGATAAGACTTCGGCTCACCATCAATAAAAAGTACCAGTTCACC
>Ga0163223_100208_pt1 | contig 20415 bp, 22 predicted proteins | sample MSEWel2016_02_17_2_FD_113147 | JGI IMG/M metagenome (GOLD analysis project Ga0163223, IMG submission 113147) | Subsurface microbial communities from deep shales in West Virginia, USA - MSEEL Well Study Marcellus 5H_2016_02_17 ...
ACCCAGGCCCGTATCGCCAGCGCCCATGCCGAGCTGAGCGCGCCGTCGCGCAGTGCCGCCGGCCAGGATCGTCAACTGCTTGACGAGAAGCCGGCAGTGGTCGCTCAGCCGAAGCCGGTCGTTGCTGCCGCAGCGGCTGACTCGCGTGCGATGGAAGCCATGCAGTCCGAGCTTCAAGGCCTGCGTGAGCTGATCGAAATGCAGCTCGGCTCGATTGCCTGGGGCCACGAGCAGAACCGCCGTCCGCAACAAGCCAATCTCTGGCGCCGACTGCAGCGTATCGGTCTGCCCGCCGACCTGTCGCGCGCCTTGCTGGAAAAGGTTGCCAATGTGTCCGAGCCGCGTCAGGCCTGGCGCATGTTGCTGGCGCACCTGGCCCAGGCGGTCAAGGTCACCAAGGTCGAGCCGCTGGAAGAGGGTGGCATCATTGCGCTGGTCGGTCCGGCCGGTGCCGGCAAGACCACCACGCTGGCGAAACTCGCCGCGCGCTATGTGCTCAAGCACGGCGCCCAGAGCATCGCCTTGGCGAGCATGGATAACTTCCGCATCGGTGCGCAGGAGCAGCTGAAGACACTGGGTCGCATCCTCGACGTGCCGGTCATTCAGATCGACCCCAGCCAGCCACTGAGTAAGTCACTGGAGCCGCTGGCCCGCAAGCGCCTGATCCTTATCGATACCGCAGGGCTGCCGGCCAATGATCCGATGATGCGCGCGCAACTCGATACCTTGGCCGACCGCGGTATCAAATCGAAGAACTACCTGGTGCTGCCGGCTACCAGCCAGAGCCAGGTGCTCAAGGCGACCTGGCATCACTATCGCCGTTGTGGGCTGGCCGGCTGCATTCTGACTAAACTTGATGAGGCCGGTAGCCTGGGTGACGTGCTCGGCCTCACCATTAGCCAGCATCTGCCGATTGCGTACCTCACCGATGGGCCGCGCATCCCCGACGATCTGCAGCTGCCGCGCAGCCATCAGCTGGTCAGTCGCGCGGTGAGCCTGCAATCGGAGGAGAATCCCAGCGAGGAAACCATGGCCGACATGTTCTCCGGTCTGTACAACGGTTCTTCACGGAAGGTCGGATGAACGCTTTGCTCCGTGATACACACAAAGAAGACGCGTTCGGGCTGAACGCATCGAAGGCCCAAGGGCTCAAGCAAGATATAGGCGTGTGAAAATGGGTATGCATCCCGTACAGGTTATTGCAGTTACCGGCGGCAAGGGTGGCGTCGGCAAGACCAACGTGTCGGTCAATCTGGCGCTGGCCCTGGCCGATCTTGGTCGTCGGGTGGTGCTGCTCGATGCCGACCTTGGCTTGGCCAACGTCGACGTACTGCTGGGTTTGACCGCCAAGCGAACGCTGGCCGATGTCATTGCGGGCGAATGCGACCTGCGTGACGTATTGATTCAGGGGCCGGGTGGCATCCGCATCGTGCCCGCGGCATCCGGCACGCAAAGCATGGTGCAGCTGTCTACACTGCAGCATTCAGGGCTGATCCAGGCGTTCAGCGATCTCGGCAACGATATCGACGTGTTGATCATCGACACCGCGGCAGGCATTGGCGACGGCGTCGTGAGTTTCGTTCGGGCCGCACAGGAGATTTTGCTGGTGGTGACCGACGAGCCCACTTCGATCACCGATGCTTACGCGTTGATCAAGCTGCTCAATCGTGACTATGGCATCAGCCGTTTCCGTGTGTTGGCGAACATGGCACACGCGCCCCAGGAGGGTCGAAACCTGTTCGCTAAGCTGAGCAAGGTGACCGAGCGGTTCCTCGATGTAGCGTTGCAATACGTCGGCGCGGTTCCGTACGACGAGGCGGTACGCAAGGCAGTACAGAAACAGCGCGCCGTATATGAGGCCTATCCGCGAGCCAAATGCTCGCTGGCGATCAAGGCCATTGCGCAGAAGGTGGATACCTGGCCATTGCCGGCAACGCCGCGGGGCCATTTGGAGTTCTTTGTGGAGCGCCTCGTCAGGCCCGCCACAGAGCCTAACGACTGACCGCGGCTGGACTCGTTATGTATTACAGCAAAGCTCAGGCAAAAGACTCGCAATACCAACTCATCGATCAATACGCGCCGTTGGTCAAGCGCATCGCCTATCACCTGCTGGCGCGCTTGCCAGCCAGCGTGCAGGTCGATGACTTGATGCAGGCCGGCATGATCGGCTTGCTCGAGGCGTCGAAGAAATACGACGCCGGAAAGGGTGCGAGTTTCGAGACCTACGCCGGTATCCGCATCCGCGGCGCCATGCTCGATGAGGTTCGCAAGGGCGACTGGGCCCCGCGTTCGGTGCACCGCAATTCGCGGATGGTCAGCGATGCTATTCGTGCAATCGAAGCCAGAACGGGTCGCGACGCTAAAGATCAAGAAGTTGCGGCCGAACTTAAATTGAGTCTCGATGAGTACTACGGCATTCTGGGCGACACTCTGGGCAGCCGCTTGTTCAGCTTCGATGATTTGCTGCAGGAAGGTGAGCACGGGGAGTTTGGAGAGGATGCCGCCAGCGCTCATCCGGAACCGTCCCGCGATCTTGAAGACGAGCGTTTTCAACAGGCGCTGGCCGAGGCCATCGGCAACCTGCCCGAGCGTGAAAAGCTGGTGCTTTCGCTGTATTACGACGAAGAATTGAATTTGAAGGAAATCGGCCAGGTGCTGGGTGTCAGCGAATCGCGGGTGAGCCAGTTGCACAGTCAGTGCGCGGCGCGCCTGCGGGCTCGCCTTGGCGAGTGGCGCGGGCGCTGATCGATTCGCAAAAAGCACTATAGGCCGCTTACGAGCTTCATTCATGAGGCCCGCAACAGACCGTGAGCAGGTTCTGGGGATTCGGGATTTACGGAGGTTTACTTGGACAAGAATATGAAAATCCTCATCGTCGATGATTTCTCGACCATGAGACGGATCATCAAGAACCTCTTGCGCGATCTGGGCTTTACCAATACTGCCGAAGCGGACGACGGCACCACCGCGCTGCCGATGCTCAAGAGCGGCGGCTTCGATTTCCTCGTCACTGACTGGAACATGCCCGGCATGAGCGGCATCGATCTGCTGCGCGCCGTACGTGCAGACGAGCGCCTGAAGCATCTGCCCGTATTGATGGTCACCGCCGAGGCGAAGCGCGACCAGATCATCGAGGCCGCGCAGGCGGGCGTAAACGGTTATGTGGTCAAGCCATTCACGGCTCAAGTGCTCAAAGAGAAGATCGAAAAGATCTTCGAGCGCGTCAACGGCTGAAGCAGTAACGCCGCGAGGGCACTATGACGCAAGCAGACCAAAGCCTGGCGGAGTTCGAAGCGACTCTGAAGGCTCACGCACCCCAATTGATCGAGAGTTTGCAGCAGGGTCGCTTCGATGAAGCGGCACAGATGTTCAACGAGCTCAATCAGGCCCGTAACAACGGGCTCTACCAGGAAGTCGGCAAACTGACCCGCGAGCTGCATAACGCCATCGTCAAGCTCGAGATGGATACCTGCGCTACGGGCGGCGATCCGTCACCCATTACCGACGCCACCGATCGTCTTTCCTATGTCGTGGAAATGACCGAAAAGGCCGCCAACCGCACCATGGATCTGGTCGAGGAATCGGCGCCGCTGGTGAACTACGTCAGTTACGAAGCGCAAAGCCTGGTCGCCGACTGGCAGCGCTTCATGCGCAGGGATATGAATGCCGAGGAGTTCCGGGAGCTGGTTCGCCGCATTGACCAGTATTTGCAGCGCTCCCTGAGCGACAGCAGCCAGCTGTCTCAGAATCTCAGCGAAATCATGCTGGCGCAGGATTTCCAGGACCTGACCGGTCAGGTGATCAAGCGGGTGACCCGGCTGATCACCGAGCTCGAAAGCAACCTGCTCAAGCTGGTGCTGATGGCCGGACAGGTCGACCGCGTGGCTGGTATCCAGCATGACCGCGAAGCCATACGCGCCGAGCAGGAAAAGAAAAAACAGGAAAAAGAGCCTTCCCATGGTGAAGGTCCGCAGATGCATGCCGATATACGTGAGGATGTCGTATCCGGACAGGACGATGTCGATGATCTGCTTTCGAGCCTGGGCTTTTAGGGGAAGGTGAATATGAGCTTCGACGCCGATGAAGAAATCCTCCAGGACTTCCTGGTAGAGGCCGGCGAGATTCTCGAACTATTGTCAGAGCAGCTGGTGGAGCTGGAAAGCAGCCCCGATGACACCGCCTTGCTCAATGCGATTTTTCGCGGTTTCCATACGGTAAAAGGCGGTGCCGGCTTTCTCCAGTTACATGAGCTGGTCGAGTGTTGTCACATCGCTGAAAACGTCTTCGACATCCTGCGCAAGGGTGAGCGTCGCGTCGACTCGGAATTGATGGATGTCGTGCTGCAGGCATTGGATTCCGTCAATGAAATGTTTGCCCAGGTTAGAGAGCGCACCACGGTAACCCCGGCGACTCCAGAACTGCTGGCGGCGCTGACGCGTCTGGCCGAGCCGGCCGGGGAAGACGAGCCGGTCGTCGACACCCCAGCCGAGCCCGAGCCTGAGCCCGAAGCCGCAACGGCGGACAACGAATTCGAGCAGTTCCTTGGCGCGCTGGAAAATTCCGCCGAGGCCTCGACCGCAAGCGTCAGCGATGAGATCACTGACGAAGAATTCGAATCCTTGCTCGATCAGCTTCATGGCAAAGGCCAGTTTGCCGTGGAGCCCATTCCGGCACCGGCCGCACCGGTAGCTGAAGCGCCTGTCAGCGACGAGATTACCGACGACGAATTCGAGGCGTTGCTCGACCAGCTGCACGGTAAGGGTCACTTCTCCGAGCCGGCTACCGCTGCGCCTGCGCCGCCTGTCGAGGCGAACAAGCCTGCAGCAGCAGGGGGTGATGAAATCACCGACGACGAGTTCGAAGCCCTGCTGGACCAGTTGCACGGCAAAGGTAAGTTCGAACCTGAAGCGGCGCCCGTAATTCCAACACCTGCTCCGGCCGCTCCCGTCGCCGCTGCATCCTCTGCGAAGAAAAGCACGCCCGCGAAACCCGCGCCTGCGGCAGCGCCAGGCAAAGCCGCCGTGGCTCCGGCCAAAACGGAGACGGCAGCCAAGGCTGCCCCTGCACCCGAGAAACCGGCGAGCGAAGCCGAGACCACTGTGCGGGTCGATACCGCGCGGCTCGACGAGATCATGAACATGGTCGGCGAGCTTGTGCTGGTTCGTAACCGTCTGGTGCGCCTGGGCTCCAATAGCGGCGACGAAGCCATGGCCAAAGCTGTCTCCAATCTGGATGTGGTGACAGCCGATCTGCAGAGCGCCGTGATGAAGACGCGCATGCAGCCGATCAAGAAGGTATTCGGGCGTTTCCCGCGGCTGGTTCGGGATCTGGCCCGCAGCCTCAAAAAAGAGATCAACCTCGAGCTAGTCGGTGAGGAAACCGATCTGGATAAGAACCTCGTCGAGGCCCTGGCCGATCCGCTGGTGCACTTGGTGCGCAACGCCGTCGATCACGGTATCGAGACCCCGGAAGAGCGCGAAGCCGCCGGCAAGCCTCGCACCGGTAAGGTCGTGCTGTCGGCCGAGCAGGAAGGCGACCACATCCTGCTGCTCATCACCGATGATGGCAAAGGAATGGACGCCGAGGTTCTGCGTGCCAAGGCGGTGGAGAAAGGCTTGCTGGACAAGGATGCGGCCGACCGCCTGAACGATTTGGAATGCTACAACCTGATCTTCGCACCGGGCTTTTCCACCAAATCGGAGATCTCCGACGTGTCTGGCCGCGGTGTCGGCATGGACGTGGTCAAGACCAAGATTTCCCAGCTCAACGGCACGGTCAATGTGTTTTCCGCCAAGGGTCAGGGCTCGCGTGTGGTCATCAAGGTACCGTTGACGCTGGCGATCATGCCCACGCTCATGGTGATGCTCGGCAACCAGGCGTTCGCGTTCCCGCTGGTGAGCGTCAACGAGATATTCCACCTCGACCTGTCCCGCACCAACGTGGTGGACGGCCAGGAAGTGGTGATCGTGCGCGACAAGGCGCTGCCGCTGTTCTACCTCAAACGCTGGTTGGTGCGTGGCGCCGAGCAGGAGGAGCAGCGCGAGGGCCATGTGGTGATTCTGAACGTCGGCAATCAGAGCATCGGCTTCGTCGTCGATCAGCTGGTGGGCCAGGAGGAAGTGGTGATCAAGCCGTTGGGCAAGATGCTGCAGGGCACACCGGGCATGTCCGGCGCGACCATCACCGGCGATGGCCGCATCGCCTTGATCCTCGATGTTCCGAGCATGCTCAAGCGTTACGCGCGCCGGATCTGATCAGTTCGCAGCGGTCCTGACGGGCCGCTATCGCTAGGAGCGTTTTAATGGCAGTCAAGGTCCTGGTGGTGGACGATTCCGGCTTCTTCCGCCGCCGTGTCTCGGAGATCCTTTCTTCCGACCCGAATATTCAAGTGATCGGAACCGCCACCAACGGGCGCGAAGCCATCGACAAGGCCATCGAACTGAAGCCCGACGTCATCACGATGGATTACGAGATGCCGATGATGGACGGCATCACCGCCGTGCGGCAGATCATGCAGCGCTGTCCGACGCCGGTTTTGATGTTTTCCTCGCTTACCCACGAAGGCGCCCGGGTAACCCTCGATGCGCTGGATGCGGGAGCGGTGGATTTCCTGCCGAAGAACTTCGAGGACATTTCCCGTAACCCGGAGAAGGTCAAGCGACTGCTGTGCGAGAAGGTCAACACGATATCGCGCAGCAACCGCCGCTATAGCAGCACCGCGGCAGCCGTAGCGCCGGCAGTTCGTCCTGCGGCTACTCCTGCGGGACCGGCTCCGGCGGCGCCGCGCACCGCAGCCCCAGCGCAGGCCTCGGCGGCGCCTCGGCGCAAGGCGTATCGGCTGGTGGCCATCGGCACCTCGACGGGCGGCCCGGTAGCACTTCAGCGTGTTCTGACTCAGCTGCCTGCCAGTTTTCCGGCTCCCATCGTATTGATCCAGCATATGCCGGCGGCCTTCACCAAGGCATTCGCCGAGCGGCTGGACAAGCTCTGCAAGATCCGCGTCAAGGAAGCCGAAGACGGCGACCTGCTGCGTCCCGGACTGGCACTGTTGGCGCCGGGCGGCAAGCAGATGATGGTCGACGGACGCGGTGCGGTGCGCATCCTGCCGGGCGACGAGCGGCTGCACTATCGGCCCTGCGTGGACGTGACCTTCGGTTCCGCCGCCAAGGCGTTCACCGACAAGGTATTGGCGGTCGTGCTGACCGGCATGGGTGCCGATGGCCGGGAAGGCGCGCGCATGCTCAAGCAGAGTGGCAGCCAGGTGTGGACGCAGGACGAAGCCAGTTGCGTCATTTATGGCATGCCGATGGCGGTGGCCAAGGCCAACCTCAGCGACGCCGTCTATGGCCTCGATGACATCGGTCGCCATCTGAGCGAGGCCTGTATCTGATGGATGTACTCAGCCTGATCGGGCTGGTCCTCGCGTTCGTCGCCATTGTCGGGGGTAATTTTCTCGAAGGCGGTCACGTCTCGGCATTGCTCAACGGCCCCGCCGCCTTGATCGTGCTGGGCGGTACGCTCGGCGCTGTGCTGCTGCAGACGCCCATGGCCGTGTTCATGCGGGCCATGTCGATTGTCGGCTGGATATTCTTCCCGCCGCGCGTCGACATGGCGCGCGGCATCAGCCTGGTTACTGGCTGGAGCGCCACGGCCCGCAAGGAAGGACTGCTGGGCCTCGAACCTATTGCCGAAACCGAGCCTGACCCCTATGCCCGTAAGGGCTTGCAGTTGCTGGTCGATGGCGCCGAGCCAGAAGTGATTCGCAGTATCCTCGAAGTGGATCTTTACACCCAGGAGACGCGCGATCTGCGCGCGGCCAAGGTGTTCGAGAGCATGGGCGGCTACTCGCCCACGGTGGGGATCATCGGCGCGGTGATGGGCTTGATACACGTGATGGGCAATCTCGCCGACCCCAGTCAGCTGGGCAGTGGCATAGCCGTTGCATTCGTTGCCACCATCTACGGCGTCGCCTTCGCCAACCTGCTGGTATTGCCGATGGGCAACAAGCTCAAGAGCGTGGTGCAGAAACACACCACCTACCGCGAAATGCTGCTCGAAGGCGTTCTGTCGATTGCCGAAGGGGAGAACCCCCGCTCGATAGAGATGAAGCTGCAAGGCTTCATGGATTAGGGTCTGCTGATGTTTCGTACGCGGCCGCGCCGGAGCCTGTTTTTGCGCGAGGCAAGGCACGAGGAGTGAAGTTTGGTTGTTCCAAATGAGCGACGAGAAACGCCGCTTCGCGCGAAAACAGGCCCGGCCCGAAGGGTTGCGCGGCAAATGTCGCCATGCGGCGTTGCGGGACTTGGCAAGGGAACAACCATTACCTGCGTCCCGCGCCTGGCGTGGCGACATTTGGCGCAGCAACGCGGCGCACGACGAAACATCAACAGACCCTAACGCCTACGGCGCGCAATTTCGCCGCCGCAGACACGAGAACGAACATGGCAAGTGCTCCGATTACAGCCACCCACCGCCGTTCTGCGACCGTTTCGATGGTGCCTGTGGCTGTGTCTGGCTTTTCCTATCTATCGCGAGCGATCTGACATGGCACGACGCAGAGCACATGAGGAGCCGGAGAACCACGAACGCTGGCTGGTTTCCTACGCGGATTTCATCACGCTGCTGTTCGCTTTCTTCGTGGTGATGTATTCGATCTCCTCGCTCAACGAGGGCAAATACAAGATCCTTTCCGACTCGCTCGTCGGCGTGTTCAATCAGGCCGACCGGGCGGTCAAGCCGATTCCGATCGGCGAAGAGCGGCCCCGCACTACTGAACCCGACGTCTCGCAAATAGACGAACCGCAATCGTCACGCGAGCCGATCGATCCGCTACAGAGCATCATGCAGAGTATGCAAGAAGCTTTCGCCGATCTGATCGACGCGAAACAGCTCACCGTTCGCGGTAACGAACTCTGGGTGGAGATCGAGCTGAACTCCAGCCTGCTGTTCCCCAGCGGCGATGCATTGCCCAACGATCATGCGTTCGAATTATTGGAAAAGGTTGCCGGGATTCTGGCGCCCTTCGATAACCCGATACATGTGGAAGGTTTCACCGACAATCTGCCGATCAGCACGACCAAGTTTCCAACCAACTGGGAGCTTTCCGCAGCGCGTGCCGGTAGTGTGGTGCGGATGCTCGCGGCCGATGGCGTCGATCCGTCGCGTCTGGCCGCGGTGGGCTACGGTGAGTTCCAGCCTATAGCCGACAACGCGACAGCGGAGGGCCGGGCGCGTAATCGCCGGGTAATACTGGTCATATCCCGCAATCTCGATGTGCGGCGCAGCATCAGTGGGGTAGGGAGTGGTAATGCCCGAGCTGCCGGAGTGGCGCAGCATTCTGGCACACAATCTGCTTCCAGTGAGAGTCGTTAGGTGCCGCTTGCGGTGTCGTCAATTCTCCGTCGTCGGTCATGCCGACACGGCCTTTCCCGGTCTGGTTCGATCCGGATGGAAAACGAGTTATGAGAGTCTGGGCTGTAGCCAATCAAAAAGGCGGAGTGGGTAAAACCACCACCTCCATCGCACTCGCCGGATTGCTGGCCGATGCCGGCAAGCGGGTCGTGGCGCTGGATCTCGATCCCCATGGGTCGATGACGAGCTATTTCGGTCATGATCCCGATAATCTCGAGCACAGCGTCTTCGATCTGTTCCAGCACCAGGGTGCCGTGCCGGAGGGGCTGCCGTGGCAGTTGCTGTTGCCGACGAGTCACGAGCGGATCTCGCTGTTGCCGTCGAGTACGGTACTGGCGACTTTGGAGCGCCAGTCGCCGGGCCAGAATGGGCTCGGTCTGGTCGTTGCCAAGAGCCTTTCGCAGCTGTGGCAGGATTTCGATTACGCCATCATCGACAGCCCGCCGCTGCTCGGTGTGCTGATGGTCAACGCGCTGGCGGCCAGCCAGCAGCTGGTCATTCCGGTGCAAACTGAATTTTTGGCCATGAAGGGGCTGGAGCGTATGGTCAGTACCCTGGCGATGATCAATCGCTCGCGCCGGCAGGCGTTGCCTTACACCATCGTGCCGACCATGTTCGACAGGCGCACTCAGGCTTCGATGAATACGCTGAAGGTGCTGCGCAATAACTACCAGGCCAATCTCTGGCAGGCGTATATCCCGATCGATACGCGCCTGCGCGACGCCAGCCGCGCCGGCGTCACGCCTTCGCAGCATGACGCCAACAGTCGAGGAGTCATTGCCTATCGCGCGCTGCTCAAGACGCTGCTGGCCGCGCAGGCTTCTCCGCAGGTTGCTTGAATACGACGTACGGGCCGATCACGGTTCAAGTTCGCCGTGGTCGTGGCCGATAGCCTATCCAGTTGGTTCGCACGAGTTGGTTTCATGAGCCGTACCCTTCTTAAAGAAAGCCGATCGCAACAGACGCTGCAGTCCTATCTCGACGCGCTGCTGCAGGATGCCGTCATGGAGTTGACCGAATCGGTCAGCCACGACGAGTTCCAGGCTGCAGTGCTCGAAGAGCAGCAACGCGACGTCCAGCGGGTGGTTCCGCTGCGGCAGTTCGTGCCCGAGCCGGAGCCGACTCCCGCGCCTGCGCCTGTAGTGGCGGAGCCGGAAGCTTTGCTTGAGCTGCCGCCCGAAACGCCGGCTAAGAAGGCGCCGGTACTGGTCGAACCGATTGCGGATATCAAGTTGCAGGCGCACCTGCCCGGTGGCCCGCCGGCAGAAGGTGGCCAGCCGGAGTGGGGCGAGGAGCCCTTTGAATGCCTACTGTTCGACGTGGCCGGCTTGACCCTGGCCGTGCCGTTGGTCAGCCTTGGTTCCATTTATCCGCTCGCTGGCCAGGACCTGACGCCGTTGTTTGGCCAACCCGCCTGGTTTCTCGGCATATTGCCAAGTCAGGCCGGCAATCTGAAGGTTCTGGACACAGCGCGCTGGGTCATGGCCGACCGCTATCGCGACGATTTTCGCGAGGGGCTTCAGTATGTGATTTCGGTGCAGGGATACGAATGGGGGCTGGCGGTGCATCAGGTCAGCCGCTCGATTCGCCTGGACCCGAGGGAAGTCAAATGGCGCTCGCAGCGCACTCAACGGCCATGGCTGGCCGGAACGGTGATCGATCATATGTGCGCGCTGGTGGATGTGGCCGCGCTTGCCGAACTGATCGCCAGCGGCGCGACCCGTCATCTCAAGGGCGTGCCGTCGTAGAGAATTGAACAACCAGGGGCGCGCGACGAAACGTCAACAGACCCTGAATAACCGATAGAATCGACCGCCACAGCGGCATATGAAGAGGTGGGGCTATGAAGATGACTTCCGCACAGGGTTCCGATGATCCGGTTCTGCAGTGGGTAACCTTCCGTCTGGACAACGAGACCTATGGCATCAATGTCATGCAGGTTCAGGAAGTGTTGCGTTATACCGAGATTGCACCGGTGCCGGGCGCGCCTAGCTATGTGCTCGGCATCATCAACCTGCGGGGCAACGTGGTCACGGTGATCGACACGCGTCAGCGCTTCGGTCTCGACACAGCACCTGTTTCCGACAACACCCGCATCGTCATCATCGAGGCGGATCGCCAGGTGGTCGGTATTCTGGTCGACAGCGTGGCCGAGGTGGTCTATCTGCGCCAGTCGGAGATCGAAACCGCGCCCAACGTCGGTAACGACGAGTCGGCCAAGTTCATTCAGGGTGTCTGCAACAAGAACAACGAGCTGCTGATTCTTGTCGAGCTGGACAAGATGATGAGCGAAGAAGAATGGGCGGACCTTGAGAGCATCTGACACATGATGGCGTCGCTGGTCGCGGCAGTCGTCGTGCTTGCCCTGTGCTGCCTGGCACTGCTGGGCTGCTGCATCTGGCTGTTCCGTCGCCAGCGGCAGCAAGCTCAGTTGCAAGCGCGTGAAGACGCGGCTCGCGACAAACGCATCAAGGAACTTGCCGCACGTCTGGATACCTACCTCGATGGCAGCGTGCGCATGGGCAAGAATCTGCACGAACTGTCACGGGTCGTTGCGCCTCTGCCTGAAAGGCTCACTCAGCTCGAGCAGCGCGATCCGAACAACTTCACCTTTTCCCAGGCCGCCAAGCTGATTGGCATGGGTGCTAGCGACGATGATCTGACGCAGTCCTGCGGGCTGTCCCAGTCGGAAGCCGAACTGATGCGCAAGCTGTATCAGGCGCGACGCAAGCCGAGCTAGGGCTGTTGGCGTTCCGTCGCGAGCCGCGTTGCTGCGCCAAATTCTCCTAGGGCCGAACAAGTTCGGCCTCCTCAAATCTGTGGCCGAATGAATTCGGCCCTACGGACTTGAGCGTTCCAAAAAGAATTTCTCTGGCCGCTCAGCCGTCGGGAGGAGGCCCTAGGCTCCGTCCCCCATCCGTCGTTGCGGTTTCATAACGAACGCCCGCCGCAGTGAACGATATGACCATTGTTTCCTCCAAACCAGGACAGGGCTCTGCCATGTCCGTTGCAGGCCCATGCCCAACAGGGCGAGGAGGATGTGATGCTACGCATTCTGATGCTGTGTCTGCTGGTCGCGCCCACGTCGCTATGGGCAGCCGAAGCGCCGGTAGAGGTTGAAGGGGCTATGACCGTTAATGTGTTCCAGGCCAGGCAGCTGCATGAGCTGGGGGCGGTGTTCATCGATGTGCGTCCGAGCCGTGAATGGGGCTGGGGACATGTCGAAGGCGCGGTGCATATGGATCTGGCGCGCGAATTTCTCGGGCTGGCGCATACCGATTGGCCAAGAACCGTACCGCTGGTGGTCTATTGCGACAGCGAGGTCTGTCCGGCCAGCGCAGAGGCGGTTCGTCTCGCGGTCGCCTGGGGTTACGAGCAGGTGTTCTATTTCCGAGAAGGCTATTTCGCCTGGGTGCTGGCGGACTTCCCGCAGGAGAAGAGCGGCTTCAACGGCATTACGACGCTCAACGCTCAGGCCCATTGAGTAGCGGAACGTCCGGTGAATGCCTTTGCTCGGCAAAGCCGGGCGGGCATTTGCCCTTCAGATACCAGGCGAACGCGATAATTTCGGCGATGGTGCGATAAAGCGCCTCGGGTATGGCGTCGCCCAGTTCCAGACGCGCCAGTAGTTTCACCAGCTCGGCATTTTCATAGATCGGTACTTCATGCTCACGGGCGATGGCCAGTATCGCTTCGGCCAGCTCGTCGTCGCCCTTGGCCGAGAGCGTGGGCGTGTTGGCGCCATCGTAGGTGAGCGCGATGGCCTGTCGCGGTGTGTGGGCGGTCATGCGGTTTCATCCACAAAGCGTTGATCGAGAGTGGTTCGCGGGCCTTGCGGTGGCGTTCCCTGGCGGCAGGCCAGTTCACTGACAGACAGCCCCGCTGTGACGAGACGCTGCCACAGGTGATCCAGCTCCGCCGAGATCAGCGCGGCGGTACCGCTGCGTTCGGCCCATATCTGACTCGACAGGCTGCCCTGCAGCAGCTGCGCCTGCACCTGTATCAGGCCCAGGGGCGCCACATCGAAGGCCAGTTCGACTTTCCAGAGCGTTTCCGGTTTCTCCCTGCGGTTTTGCGCGGGTTCGTCTTCACGCTGGAACTTCACCTGCAGCGGAACGATGTCGCGCTGATCCCGCATCGGTATTTCGATCTGCCAGGTCGTGACCTGAGTGCCGTCCGGGTTGGTCTGGGTCTGGGCCAGGCTGGACAACTGATGCGTCTGTAGCCGCGATACTGCGGCCGCAGCAAGTTTCAGCAGCAATTCCAGGTCAGCCTCATCGTCGGCATTTGGCGCCAACCGGCTCGGCAATGGGAAGCTTTGCGCTTGCTGGCGTGCGTTGGGTTGTCCAAGCGCGCCCAGTGCATTGCGAGCAAAAGCCGGCAGCGCCTGTCCGAACGCTCCCCCGGCCTGCATGGCCTGCGGAGCGCCGCCCGGTAGCCCCGGCAACTGGGCGATCAGGCGGAGCAGGGCGGCTTTCATGTCGGTTGGCAGGTCGTCCGCCGGGCCGCTCAACAAGCTGGATTCGAGAAATACGCCGCTGCGCGACAGCGCCTGCGCCAGCGTTTTTGCGTCGCTAAGCTGTTGCATGTCCGGAACCAGACCGAGCAAACGTTCGGCCGCGCCGCGCAATTGGTCGGGCAATGCGGAGCTGGACCTGAGCGCGCCAAACAGCCCTTCGATAGAACCCTGGCGGTTATGTTGCGCAGTCAGCTGCTGGCCCAGCACCAGCTGATCGAGACGACCGCTCAACGGCATGAACGACAGGGACTGATCGCCCTGGACACGGGCAGTTATCAAGCTACCTGGCGTGAGGGGCATGGCCGATTCGACGTTCAGCTTCTGCCCAGCAAGAGGGGAGTTGAGCAGGCTGATCACGACCTTGAACAGGGTTTTGCCGTCCTGTTGTATTTGTTGGCTAGCCGTCACCTTTCCCTGCACGACCGTACCCAGCGGAAGCAGATCGAGGTCGATGCTGCTCTGCGGCTGACGGTTGCCGGGTTGCAGCGCGGCAATCAGGCGGGTGTCGGACAACGCTGTAACGAGCATGGCCGCTCCAGGCGCGGCCGCTCTGGCGCTGCTGGTTTCGACGGTTGCTTGCCGGCCGTTCTCCAAGGTCAGGCGCAGCGTCAGCTGAAAGCTCTGCAGCGCTTCCTTTATGCGGACGACCTCGGCCTCGGCACTTTCCCCGGCGACGAGCAGTCCCTGCATCGGTTGCAGCAGTTTCAACGCCATCTCGGCCGGCGATGCCGTCGGGCGAGACGGGCCGGAGGCGGGGATCGCCGGGGTACTTTTGATCTCGGTCATTTTTACTTAAATGCTCTTACAACCTTTCGCCTTTGTGGCCTTCGGTGCCGGGGCTCGGCATGTATAATCCGGCCGCCCGACCTGATCTCGCTGTAGCGGCCGGGCTTCTTCCATCTTGAGGGTAGCCCTAGCGTGTCCAGTCCCTTTCTAGAAGCTGCGGCGCTTTCCTGCGAGCGGGACTGGCGTCTGCTGTTCGAGAGGTTAGACCTACGGATCGCCAAAGGGGAAATGTTGCAGATCGCCGGCCCCAACGGCAGTGGCAAGACCAGTCTGCTGCGGCTGCTGTCCGGGCTGATGCAGCCAACCGCGGGGAAGGTGCTACTCAACGGTCAAGACCTCGAACGCCAGCGCGGCGAACTGGCCCGCAATCTGTTGTGGATCGGCCACGCGGCGGGCATCAAAGGGTTGCTCAGCGCGGAAGAAAACCTGACCTGGTTATCTGCGTTGCATCAGCCTGCGACCCGCGATGCGATCTGGCAAGCGCTCGAGGCTGTCGGGTTGCGCGGTTTCGAGGATGTACCCTGCCATACGCTTTCGGCCGGCCAGCAGCGTCGAGTCGGGCTGGCCCGGTTGTATCTGTCGCCGCCGCCCTTGTGGATCCTCGATGAGCCCTTCACCGCACTCGACAAGCATGGCGTAGCGCAGCTCGAACGGCATCTGGCGACTCATTGCGAGCAGGGCGGCATGGTCGTGCTGACCACCCATCATTCGCTCGTCATGAAACCGGCGAGCTTTCGCGAAATCGATCTGGGGCAGCGTGCCGCATGAGTAACGTGTTCACGCTGTTGCTGGCTCGCGAATCTCGACTGCTGTTTCGTCAGCCGGCTGAGCTGGCCAATCCGCTGGTGTTCTTTGCCATCGTCATCGCCCTGTTTCCCTTGGCAGTCGGCCCCGAGTCGCAATTGCTGCAAACGATTTCCCCCGGGCTAATCTGGGTGGCCGCTCTATTGGCCGTGCTTCTCTCGTTGGACGGCCTGTTTCGCAGCGATTTCGAAGACGGCTCGCTCGAGCAGTGGGTCGTTTCGCCGCACCCACTGGCTCTTCTGGTGCTCGCCAAGGTGCTGGCACACTGGCTGTTTTCCGGGCTGGCTCTGGTTCTGCTGGCGCCGTTATTGGGACTCATGTTGGGCATGCCAGCCAGCGCGCTTCCGGTGCTGCTGGTCTCGCTTCTGCTAGGCACTCCGGTGCTCAGCCTGTTGGGTGCAGTCGGGGCGGCATTGACTGTCGGACTCAAGCGTGGGGGCTTGCTGTTGGCGCTACTCATTCTTCCGCTCTATATCCCCGTGCTGATTCTGGGCAGCGGGGCTCTGCAGGCGGCGTTGCAGGGGCTGCCTGCGCTCGGTCACCTATTATGGCTTTCCAGCCTGACTGCACTGGCAGTCACGCTGACTCCCTTTGCAATAGCCGCTGGCCTGAAGATCAGCGTCGGTGAATGACAGGTTGCACGATGTATTTTTCCAGTACTGAAACGCGAATTGCCGATGCGAGACGAGCGGCTTCGATGAATTTACTGATTGCGAACAGGTGGGTGCTGGCCTTTTTCGAGGCAGTATCGGCAGACGCCGTGGAAGTGAGGCGGGTTCTATGAACTGGACATGGTTCCACAAGCTGGGTTCGCCCAAATGGTTCTACGAGATCAGTAGCCGCTGGATGCCGTGGCTGGCCTGGGCATCGCTGATTCTGATCGGCGTAGGAGTAGTCTGGGGCCTGGCGTTTGCGCCGCAGGATTATCAGCAGGGGAATAGCTTTCGGATCATATATATCCACGTGCCGGCAGCATTTCTGGCCCAGTCGATCTACGTGATGATGGCGGTGGCCGGTGTCGTCGGGCTGGTGTGGAAGATGAAACTGGCCGACGTCGCGTTGCAGCAGGCCGCGCCCATTGGCGCTTGGATGACATTCATCGCGCTGCTCACCGGTGCGGTATGGGGCAAGCCGACCTGGGGCGCCTGGTGGGTATGGGACGCACGGCTGACATCGATGCTGATTCTGCTGTTCCTGTACTTCGGCATCATTGCGCTGGGCCAGGCGATCACCAACCGCGACAGCGCGGCAAAGGCCTGTGCGGTGCTCGCCATCGTCGGGGTGGTCAACATCCCGATCATCAAATACTCGGTGGAGTGGTGGAACACCCTGCATCAGCCAGCGACTTTCACCGTGACGGAGAAGCCGGCCATGCCAATGGAAATGTGGCTGCCGCTGCTGGTCATGGTGTTGGGTTTCTACTGCTTCTTCACGCTGGTGCTGTTGATGCGCATGCGCTTGGAGGTGCTGCGCCGCGAGTCGCGAAGCAGCTGGGTCAAGGCTGAAGTGAGCGCGCTGGTGGGCAAGCCATGAACTTCTCGTCGTTTTCCGAATTCATCGCCATGGGGAATCATGGCCTGTATGTATGGACGTCATACGGCATCAGCCTGACTGTCCTGATCCTGAACGTGGCGCTGCCAATGATGGCGCGCAGACGTTATCTGCAAGACGAGGCGCGCCGTTTGCGCCGGGAGGAGATGAAGTGAATCCTGTGCGCAAAAAGCGTCTGTTCATCGTGCTGGCCATTCTGGCCGGTGTGGGCATTGCGGTGGCGCTGGCGCTGACCGCTCTGCAAGAGAACATCAACCTCTTCTATACGCCGACGCAGATCGCCGCGGGCGAAGCGCCGGAAGGTACGCGGATTCGTGCCGGCGGCCTGGTCGAAGCCGGCTCGGTGACACGCAGCAGCGATTCATTGACCGTCTCCTTCCGCGTTACCGATAACAACGAAACGGTCACCATCCAGTATCAGGGCATCCTTCCCGATCTGTTCCGTGAAGGTCAAGGCATCGTCGCTCTTGGGCGGGTCAATGCCGATGGCGTTCTGATTGCTGACGAGGTACTGGCCAAGCACGACGAAAACTACATGCCGCCGGAAGTCAGCCAGGCGCTGGAGAAGAGCGGGATGATGAAGCATTACGAAGGCGACAAGCAGGAGTATGCGAAATGATCCCCGAGCTCGGCCATCTGGCAATGATTCTGGCGCTGTGTCTGGCCGTCGTGCAGGGCACGCTTCCGCTGATCGGCGCCTGGCGGGGCGACCGCCAGTGGATGGGGCTGGCACAACCGGCGGCCTGGGGGCAGTTCAGTTTTCTGGCATTTTCCTTTGCCTGCCTCACCTACGCCTTCATGGTGGATGATTTCTCCGTCGCCTATGTCGCGCAGAACTCCAACAGTGCCTTGCCTTGGTATTACAAATTCAGCGCCGTTTGGGGCGCGCATGAGGGCTCGCTGCTGCTGTGGGCTTTCATCCTGGCAGGCTGGACCTTCGCGGTAGCGATCTTTTCGCGGCAACTACCGGAGGACATGCTGGCCCGGGTACTGGGCATCATGGGATTGATCAGCATCGGTTTCCTGCTGTTCCTGATCGTCACTTCCAACCCGTTCGAGCGCCTGCTGCCGCAGGCACCGATGGATGGCCGTGATCTCAATCCGCTGCTTCAGGACTTCGGTCTGATCGTGCACCCGCCGATGCTCTATATGGGCTACGTCGGTTTCTCGGTGGCCTTTGCGTTCGCCATTGCCGCGCTACTCGGTGGCCGTCTGGATGCTGCATGGGCGCGCTGGTCGCGTCCCTGGACCCTGATTGCCTGGGCCTTTCTCGGTGCCGGTATCGCGCTGGGTTCGTGGTGGGCCTATTACGAACTGGGCTGGGGCGGCTGGTGGTTCTGGGATCCGGTGGAAAACGCATCCTTCATGCCCTGGCTGGTGGGTACCGCACTGATCCATTCGCTGGCCGTGACGGAAAAGCGCGGCGTCTTCAAGAGCTGGACGGTCCTGCTCGCGATTGCTGCCTTCTCGCTCAGCCTGTTAGGCACCTTCCTGGTCCGCTCTGGTGTACTGACTTCGGTTCATGCCTTCGCCACCGATCCGGAGCGCGGCGTCTTCATTCTCGCGTTTCTGCTGTTGGTAGTAGGCGGCTCGCTGACCCTGTTCGCCCTGCGTGCGCCAGTGGTGAAGAGCCAGGTCGGTTTCGGCCTGTGGTCGCGTGAAACGCTGCTGCTGGTCAACAACCTGCTGTTGGTGGTCGCCACGGCCATGATTCTGCTGGGAACGCTGTATCCGCTGCTGCTCGATGCGCTGTCGGACACCAAGCTCTCGGTCGGGCCGCCCTATTTCAATGCGATGTTCCTGCCGCTCGTCGGGGCATTGATGCTTGCGCTTGGCGTGGGCGTGCTGGTGCGCTGGAAGGACACTCCAGTGAAGTGGCTAATGAGCATGCTGACGCCGGTACTGATCACCAGCGCCGTGCTTGGCGGCTTGGGCTCGATGCTGTTCGGGGACTTCCATTGGGCGGTGCTGGCGGTCTGTCTGCTGGCCGCTTGGGTGGTTACCGCCGGGGTACGCGACATTCTCGACAAGACCCGCCACAAGGGTCTGCTGAAGGGCGTGCGGAGCCTGGCGCCCAGCTACTGGGGCATGCAGCTGGCGCATCTTGGGCTGGCGGTCTGCGCCATAGGGGTGGTGCTGACGAGCCAGCAGAGCGACGAGCGCGACCTGCGTCTCGCACCCGGCGAATCGCTGGAGCTGGGCGGTTACAGCTTTGTCTTCGAAGGTGCCGAGCATTTCGAAGGCCCCAACTACACGTCCGACAAGGGCACCATTCGCGTCTTCGATGGCGACAAGCAGGTCGCGACCCTGCATCCCGAGAAGCGGCTCTACACCGTGCAGCAGATGCCGATGACCGAGGCGGGCATCGATGCAGGTTTCACTCGTGATCTCTATGTGGCTCTTGGCGAGCCTCTGGAAAACGGCGCCTGGGCGGTGCGGGTGCACATCAAGCCGTTCGTTCGCTGGATCTGGCTGGGCGCTTTGATGATGTCCCTGGGTGGTGTGCTCTCGGTCACTGACAAGCGTTACCGAGTGAAAGTCAGAACGCGTGTCCGCGAGACGCTCGGTTTGGCCCAGCAAGGAGCCTGAGATGAAAAGATTATTGATGTTGCTGCCGTTGGCGATTTTCCTCCTGGTGGCGGGTTTTCTCTACAAGGGGCTGTACCTCGACCCCACGGACATCGGCTCGACGATGATCGGAAAACCGATGCCGTCGTTTTCTCTGCCCTCGCTCGAGGATCCGCAGCGGCTGGTCAGTGCAGAAGACATCAAGGGCAAACCGTCGCTGGTGAACGTCTGGGCAACCTGGTGTCCGACCTGCAAGGCCGAGCACGAGATGCTCAACAAGCTGGCAGCCCAGGGTGTCCTTGTTTACGGAATCAACTACAAGGACAACGGCGATGCAGCTCGCGACTGGCTGCAGATGTTCGGCAATCCGTACGGCTTCAATGTCGAGGATCCCGACGGCAGTCTAGGCCTTGACCTAGGTGTTTATGGCGCGCCGGAGACCTTCGTCGTCGACAAGCAGGGCATCATTCGCGACAAATTCGTCGGAGCCATCGACGAGCGCGTCTGGGCCGAAAGGCTCGGGCCGCTCTATCAATCGCTGGTGGACGAGCAATGATTCGTTTCTTCGCTACCGCGCTGCTGGGCCTTCTGCTCAGCCTCGCTGCCCATGGTGCAATCGACACTTACGAATTCAAGAGCGAGGCCGATCGGGAGCGATACCGTACGCTGGTCGAGGAGCTGCGCTGCCCCAAGTGCCAGAACCAGAACATCGCCGACTCCAACGCGCCCATTGCCATGGATCTGCGCCGCGAAATCTATCGCATGCTGGATGAAGG
>Ga0163223_100209_pt1 | contig 20394 bp, 23 predicted proteins | sample MSEWel2016_02_17_2_FD_113147 | JGI IMG/M metagenome (GOLD analysis project Ga0163223, IMG submission 113147) | Subsurface microbial communities from deep shales in West Virginia, USA - MSEEL Well Study Marcellus 5H_2016_02_17 ...
ATAATCGGATTCTGCCAAAATATGTTCAATGATGGCCAATGATCTTGTCAGATGACCAAATCCCATATTAGATACATAATATGCTAATGTCTTCATTCTCTTCCTCCTTGAAATAGTCTTTAATTAGTCTTTGCTTTCTACAATTGTACCAAATCGCTGGCGCGATGGCTAGCCAAGATACATTGTATCTTAAATTTTTCTCTCACTAAAACTAATTAGAAAATAAAAAATAGTAGCGTTTTTTACATCTATGTTATATTGTTAAGTTCTCACACATAAACAAACAACAAAGTGGAAAAAACACCTACTATTATGCTTATTATACTATGTGAACTCAAACTCAACAATTACATATTTCAGTTTTTTCTAATTCGTGGTCCTCCATGTATTGCATTATCTTTTATAAACATTGATAAACACTGCATCCTAGGAGGATTTCACTATGCAAAAATATCTAGAAACTTTTAAACAAATGATTGCTCTTCGCGGTCTAACTAACCATACCATTAAATCTTATTCCACTTATATATGTGCTTATCTTGATTATCTTGAAACTATTCTTCGCAAAAATCCAGAAGATGTTTCTTGGCAAGAGCTACGTGACTTTATTATTTACCTTCAGAAAAAACGTTCTTTATCTGATAGAACAATTAATCACTGTATTTCTCAACTTCGCTTCTTTACCCTTTATGTTCTTCATCAATCTTGGGATCCTTATCAGCTTCCTACTCGTAAGTTTGATTCTTTTCTCCCTTTTGTTCCGTCAAAGCTTGAAGTAGCTACTTTTATTTCATCACTTCCTGACTTGAAACAGAAAACCATGGTAACTCTTATGTATTCATCTGGCCTTCGTGTTGGTGAAGTTTGTCGACTCAAATGCAGCGATATTGATCGTCTTAATATGCGTATCCATATCTCAAAGTCCAAAAACAGGTCAGACCGTTTCGCCAAACTTTCTCCTAAAGTTCTACCTTTACTTGAAGAGTATTGGCTTACTTGTGGTAAGCCTAAAACCTATCTTTTCCCTCAGCAACGTAAATCTGGTGCTAATAAACCTATCGATACCTTTTACTTATCACGACACATTCATGCTCATGAAAAACGTCTAGGTTGGGAACATCGTTTTACTTGTCACTCATTTCGTCATGCTTATGGAACTCATCTTTACGAAAATGGTGCTGATTTATTAACCATTAAAACTTTACTCGGTCATAAATCTTTAGCGTCAACTATGATCTATATTCAACTAGCACCTAATGCTGCCTCTCATGTTCTCAGTCCTTTTGATACGTTGGAGGATAGTCATGGCTTATAAAATTCAAGACGTTTTTAATGCTTCTTATTCTGGTTACTCTGGTCATTATAATCCCACTATTGTTCAGCAAAAAGCTGCACTTTCCATTATGAATTGCAAATCAGGCACTCTTGGTTGTAATATTTCTCGTTGCCTTGATTGCGGACACTCTGAAACTCATAATAATTCTTGTCGGAATAGAAACTGTCCTTGCTGCCAAGGTATTCTTAAAGAACTTTGGATTGATGCCAGAAAAACCGAAGTTATTGATGCTCCTTATTTTCATGCTGTTTTTACTTTACCCGCTGAATTAAATCCACTTATTTATGCCAATCAAGCAAAACTTTATGCTTTAATGCATCAGTGTTCATCTAAAACTTTACTTGAATTATCTGCTGACCCAAAGTATTTAGGGGCAACCCCTGGAATTATTCAAGTCCTTCACACTTGGGGGCAAGAGTTGAACTATCACCCTCATATTCATTGTATTATTGCTGGTGCTGGTTTAACTAAAACTAAACGGTTAAAGAAAAGTGGTAACAAGTTTTTTATTCCTGTGAAAGTTCTTGGAAAAATCTTTCGTGGCAAATTTCTCGATGCTCTTCAAAAACTTTTTACTAAAGGTAAACTTCTTTTTTCTTCTGGCTGTTCTAAACTCCAAAACTCATATGCTTGGTCGGAATTCAAGGATTCTCTTTATAAAAAAACTTGGATTCCTTACATCAAAAAAACTTTCAATGGTTTTGGTAACGCTATTGATTACCTTGGTCGTTATACTCACCGCATCGCCATTAGCAACGCTCGCGTAACCTCTGTGACTGATTCATATGTATCTTTCACAGCGAATGATTACAAAACTGGAGAAAAGAAAAATGTTACGCTTTTACACAAAGAATTCATTCGACGTTTTCTCATGCATGTACTGCCATCTGGATTCCAAAAAATCCGTTATTATGGATTTCTAAATAATCGTAGCAAAAAAGACAATCTAAAACTACTTGCTAAACTTACAGGCAAAGAATTATTTATATCTTTATTTACTTCAATGACCAATGATGAGATTCTTCTCTCACTTTGGGGTGTTAATACCAAACAATGTAACAACTGCGGCAATAATTCTATGCGTCATGCAGGCAGGCTTTTTCATCAGCTGAATTAAATGTAGTTAATTTCATAGTCTTGATTTTTCAGTCTTTTCAAAAGGCTTATTTAAGGTACCCTTAAAATCAGTTTTGTATAGATTTCCTCTTACACATGAACTTTAACGATCTGGTTGCAATGTGCTTTTTTGAAAAAAGAAGAAAGAGAAAACCATTCAATTCCCATATATTGGTAAAACTTCCGCGAGTTGGTACAATCGCAAAGAATCATATTTAGAACAACTGAAATTTAACTTCAGCTGTTCTTTTTTGATTGTTCCAAAAATGATACTTCACTTAAGAATTATATCACACCCCTAGTCAGTCTTCTAGTAAAAAAAAGAGCATTGCCCTAGCTGTATTTTTTGCTAGGACAATACTCTTTTACATCGCCATCACTGTTTTTATAAATGGGCATTTAATTTTGCTTCTAATGTAGCTTTTGGTACTGCTCCGACTATGGTCTCAACCACTTCGCCGTTTTTGAATATTAATAACGTCGGAATGCTCATAACACGATACTTTTGTGCTGTTTCTCCATTCGCATCAACATCCAACTTACCAATTTTAGCTTTCCCTTCAAATTCGCTAGACATTTGCTCAACGGAAGGAGCAATCATTTTACAAGGTCCGCACCAGTCTGCGTAAAAGTCTACTAATACCGGAACGTCTGATTTTAATACTTCATTTTCAAATATTGCATCTGTTAATTGTAATGCCATTATAAATTTCCTCCTTAAAAATCACTATTCATGATTTACTATTTTCTCATTTGATATTATTATATTACGTTTTTACAATATAGTCAACCCCTTTTTAATGATTGCTTTCATTTTTTACTTCTGATAAAATAGAATAAAAAACCGATGATGGAGGTTCATTATGTATTCAACACTTCGAGGAAATCGTTTTTCTCTTTTCTTTCTTATGTTTTATTTAACCGGGAGCTTTGTTGTTATAGGATTATTAGCTATCGCTTATCCCCCGATTCAGGACAATATATTATTGAGTATCGCTGCCAGTCAGCTTATCCTTGTCTTTCTGCCAACAATGCTTTATTTACTTTTTGTCAAATTACCCATTACCAAAACATTACGTTTGTATCCAACAAAAGCAATCAATCTTTTGTTTTCCTTCCTAATTGGTCTATTAAGCATTCCCTTGGTAATGTTGATTAATCTACTCAGTCAATTTATCGTAAGCCCGGTCATCAACGAAACTCTTGAAGCTTTACCTTCAGAACCTTTTGGATATTCACTTCTGGTTATTGCGGTCTTTCCTGCATTATTTGAAGAAATGGCAACGCGTGGTATTTTTCTCAGTCATTATCGCCATATGCGTGTACTCACTGCCTCTTTAATGAGTGGCTTATTTTTCGGCATTATTCATATGAATCTCAATCAATTTTTATATGCTTTTTTCTTAGGCACACTTTTTTCAATGATACTTCACATCACCGGATCGATTATTTGCCCTATGATTATGCATTTTGTAGTTAACGGTGTCAACCTTAGTTTATCCTATCTCGCTGCACATCCTATGATCAAAGAACTCTCTGACGCCAGCCAAGTCAACCTAGACAACATCGCACTAAGTGAAGCGCTTCTCATGGCCCTTCCCGGTGTTATCGTCATGATTATTGTCACCTTACCCTTACTTCTACTTGTTCTATATGCACTGATTCAAACCAATGACAAAATGGACCTCTTAAAAAACAATGCAATTTCATCTGAATTTTTTCCCCACGAAAAAATGTTTCAGGACGTAGAAAAGCAGCCTATTTTTACGCTGCCTTTTGGAATTACATTATTTATCTTTTTAGGATTCTCTATTTATCTTGAAGTTTCTCGTTACCTATAAATTAATTTAAGATAATTAATTTTCTTGTTTTGTTTTAAAAAACGCCTTTCATATTCCGTCATGATATTGTCCGGCTTGTAGTCTGATCGATGTAAGTCTCTTGTCACCTCTACAAGGCGGAACTTAGATTGTTCAATCTCTTCCAACGAGAACTCAAACAAGGGGGTATTATCTGTCTTAAACTCAATACACCCACTTTCGTCTAAAAACTGCGCATATTTTTCTAAATATTTGTGATAGGTCAGTCTTCTTTTAGCCCAACGATCTTTTGGCCATGGGTCTGAAAAATTTAAATATATTTTTTGTACTTCGTCTTTGGCAAACACTTCATGAATATCAATGGCATCAAATCGTAGAAAAATCAAATTCGGAAGCATTTCCATTGCATCTATCTTTTCTGTTGCCCGAAAAAGAACCGCCGAAAATTTTTCAATACCAATAAAATTTTTATTGGGGTATTTACGCGCATTTTCAATAATAAAATCACCTTTACCCATGCCTATTTCAATTTCTATCGGATGTGTATTACCAAAAAAATCATGCCACTTTCCTTTATAATCTTTAGGTTCACTAATAACACGCTCATGTTCTTCCACTGCTTGAATAGATCCTTCAACATTTCTTAATCGCATTGCTTTACTCCTTAAATCGGCCGATGTATGTCACCGGTATTTTTTCTTCTAACTGCTTTATTTTTTCAATGTCTTTCTGAGCAACAGTTATCAACAAACAGGTTGCAGGTCCGGCTGACTTATGCACATCTATGTCTTGATTTTCCACACAGATCTTGCAATGATATCGCTCTTGTAAGACAGTTATTTCATGAATAATTCCTTTTGAACCTACTGGCAACATTTGTTCCACCCATGACTTTTTGACTAAATCCCTCATAAATCTCAAGGACAAAACCTCGCCCTTTTTATTTAAAATCTCGTCCTCTAAAAATTCTTGACCTACTTTTGCTTTTCCGAGAAGATAAACGTTTTTTTGAGCACTCGAATGTTTGTCAATAATTAATGACTGCGCTACTTTTCCAATAACCGTAATACCAATTCCAGTCATGGATGTCTTCATATTATCTTCTGTCGATCCTGTTATTTGCTGAATTAAAGCTCCGGACTCAATGACTGCTTGTTGAATCCCTTCAATGATTTTCATGCCTGTTGGATCCATTTCAACGGACAGAGTATCCACCACACTTATAATCTCTCCTCGAACAGCCATACACTCAACAATAGGAACAAAGGCCGCATAATATCCTGCAATATTCGGAGCTAGTTTTATCTGATCGTTCTCTTTATTTCCGATGCTTCCTGAACTATCACATGCAATCACTAAATAATCATGACCAAGTGGAATTAATTGAAGATCACCATAACGTTTAACATCCATTATTTTCGCTCCCATACCTTTGTTTTTTCAAGCACTTTATATAGGACTATTGCCAAGATAACATTTATAAGGGCTGCTATGGTCAAGGGAATAAACATTGGTACAAAGACACCTAAAAAAGGAATACCTGCAAATACTTGCATGTAAAGCGCCGCAAGAGCCAATGAAATGGGTCCGTTTAGCAAAACAGCTACGATTACCGCAAGTAGACTGTTAAGATGAAAATTAAAGTGATTGGCTAACTTGATATAGGTCTGACCGAATGCCCAGCAACTGATAAACATCATTATTGCAACCAGTATATGGACCGGAAGAGTAAGTACAAATCCACTTAAATATGCTGATAGCAAGTGACCAATAAATCCGATAATCCCTCCATAGACCGGTCCTAAAACAAGTGCACCTAAAAATGCTGCTAATGAATCAAATGCAATAGAACCTTGTATTTTTATCATGGCTCCAATAGCTGATAATGCAATGAGCATCCCCATCATAACAATCTTTTGAATCTGTACGTTTTCCTTTTTCATTTGATTTTCCTCACATTCCCATGAATTATATTTGCATTTTTTACTTTTTCTATTTGGGTTGAATAATTTGTTGAACAAGGAAACCTTGCTTCTTTTTTTCCAACTCGACTATTGTACCATTATTTATAGAAAACTTCCATGAATCGCCGGCCTTTAATTCTAATATCTGTTCCAACATCTCGCGGATTACTGCACCATGGGTAACAAAAATCCATTCATCCTGTTCCGGCATACTCATGATGAAGCTTTTAATACGTTCTTGAAAGGCTTTATAAGACTCGCCTTCAGGTATTGATGACGTTTCAAAACGATAAAGAAAATCGTCGTAGGCTAGCGGGTATTTTTCTTTGGCTTCTTCTAAGGTGAGCCCTTCAAAAATCCCAAAGTTCATTTCTCCCAAGCCTTCATCCATACTTGGCTCTTGTTTAAAAAGTTTTCCGATTTGATTGGCTAAGTTAACTGCTCTAATCGCCGGACTTGTTACAATCTTTACCCCATCCGACCTTGCTTTCATTGAAAAAAAATCCAAGATACTTTTTATTTGTTTCTCTCCTGCTTGTGTATAGGGATAATCTCTTTTTCCATAGATGATTTTTTCTTGATTAGCTATTGTTTGGGGATGTCTGACCAAAAATATTTTCATATAATCACCATGCCAACAACAATCAAAAATACGATTTGACTGATTTCCACAAGAGCACCTAGAACATCCCCTGTAATGCCGTCAAGGGTGCGATGAATTCTCCATAATATATATAGCATGACCACAAGTGTCACTATAATGCTTAAACTAATCATCGGAAAAAACACAAAATAAGCAGCCACTAATACAAGGCTTAACATTAAACTCGTTAAGGGACCCACTCGATCAACAATTGCTTTTCCAAGCCCTTCCGGTTTTGCATATCGGCTCAATCCGGCTCCGATTAAGGCCACACTTCGCCCTATTACGGGCATACTTATTAGAATCACGGGAAATAATTCAGTGTGCATCACTTCATATAATCCAACATACATGCCCATAAAATAGAGGATGATCCCAACAACACCAAAGGCACCGATATGGCTATCACTCATAATCTCTAGCATACGTTTTTGATCTCTCGCACTAAAAATTCCGTCAAATAAATCACCTATACCATCTACATGAATCCCACCCACTATTAGAAGATATAGAATAATAATTATAAAGGGAAATACTCCTGCAGGAATAAATCTCTGCACAAAAATAATCGGCCACAGCAAAAGACCAATGATCCCACCAATAAGGGGAAAGTAAAATATGCCTCGCGCATAATCGTCAGTATTAAATTCAAAATGTATGGGAAAGGGTATACGGGTTAGAAATGTAAGCATTAATATCCATGAGTGAAAGTATTTTTTCATAGTTACCTCTTCTTTAATCAACTTATGTTCGTCTATGATGATTCTATGATGCTTGGCCACGAAAGTCAAGAAAAAGGCAAAAAAATTTCCTACCAAACCGAGTGTCTGGTAGGACTAAGCTAATATCTATATAATAAAAGGGGGGATAGTTATTACATTTATTATATTACCAAACAAATATGTCTAAAGTATGAATAATGTATAACAAATGTATTTTTTTTATATGAAAACCCTGTAATATTCTATTTTTTCTTCCATATTCCCTCTATATTCAGAATATATTTACAACAACTCCGCCACCGGCCGCCAGGACAATCAACATAATCGGATGAATTTTCACAAACTTAATAAGGACAAGCAGTGCTAGAAATACAATTAGGGTTCGTATTTCAAATATGACTTCTTTTGCTATAAGAATTCCCGCCGAAAAAATCAATCCGGTTACAACCGGACGGATTCCCGAAAAAATTTTTTTCATCAATGGATGACGACTGTATTTGAAAAAGAACGCTGAAATAAATAGTATGATAAGAAGTGAAGGAAGCAAGACCCCTAGACTTGCAACAAGCGCCCCTGGTAGGCCCGCTGTTTGAAATCCGATAAATGTAGCCGCATTAATGGCAATGGATCCCGGCGTCATCTCTGCAATACCAATAATTCGCAAAAACTCCGCTTCATTCATCCAACCATGATTAGCTATTTCTTCCGAAATCAAAGGAATCATAGCATATCCTCCACCAAAGCTAAACAATCCGATTTTGAAAAAGGCAAAAAATAAATCAAAAAAAATCATAGCTTGTCTCCTTTCTCAACAAAATATAAACCTCCACCAATGAGTCCACCTAAAATAATGAGTATTATTGGACTAATATCTGTAAAAACAACAACACCAACGGTGACAACAAAAATAATTGTTGTAATTAGGTCTTTCACCGCCACTTTTCCCATACGAAGGGATGCATGAAAGATCAAGAGGATAACCGCCGCATTAATTCCTGTGAAAATCCATGCTACAATTTTCATATCTGCGATTTCACCAAAGAAAATTGCGATTAATGATATAATAACGATTGAGGGTAAGGCTACACCCAGCGTTGCAATAATTGCACCAATACGTCCTACAGCCTTATACCCAACGAGCGTTGCCGTATTGATGGCAACAGCCCCTGGAATCGATTGACTAATCGCAAATAAGTCAATGATATCCTCTCTATGAATCCACTTACGCCGATCAACAATTTCTTTTTCAATAAGTGGAATCATAGCAAAACCACCCCCAAAAGTAAAAATCCCAATTTTAAAAAACGAGAAAAACAATTTTAACATCTGATTTAACATAGCCGCTCCTTCTTTTAACCATTTTGGTCATAAGTCAATACAGCTATTATATCACGTTCAATACAAAAAGCAAGACTTATTGCCATTTTGGTCAAAATAGTTTATTATATATATATTACGCGCGTTAAGTAGCTATGTATAAGCTTGATTTAAGATATATCGATAGGAGCGATTAGATGCCAAGTTCACAATACTTTACAACATTATCCAAAGAATCCAAAAATCTATTTTTATTTATTCAAAAAAAAGGTCCACTCACTAAAAAATTTATAAGCGAGACTTTAAATATAAAACTGACAACATTAAACCGATTATTGAAGCCCTTGTTTGACCTTAATTTGTTACAAGTGACTGATTATATTGCTCAAACCGGCGGTCGACCTTCCGGTCTTATTGATGTCAATCCAATGCATTACGGATTCATCGGTCTAGATATTTCACGCTTATATATCAATATTATTTTTACAAATCTTAAATTAGATATTTTATATCAAACCCAATTAAACGTTGATGAATCTATGACACCACGTCGTCTCACCGAAGAACTAAATCAATTTATCCAGATTGTCAGGGAGAATTATTATTCTTCACATCCTGAGCTATTAGGTATCGGTATTGGTTGCGTGGGACCTATCGACGCAGATACCGGCTACTTGTTACATCCGGAACGTTTCCCATCTTCCCATTTTGACCATGTTGATTTACGTTCGACCATTGCAAATGCAACAGGATACACTACCTTCATTGCAAGCGGGAGCCAACTCGCTCTACTTGCAGAAGTCACTTTTGGTATAGGCAAAAACTATCACCATGTAGCCTATATTAACTTAGGCGAGGGTATACGTAATTCTACAGCAGTTAATGGTCACCTCTTGTCAATGCACGATTCCCATGAAGATGCATTTTCAAAGATGCATCTTAGTAACAATAAAACAATTGACGATTTTGCCAGTCTTTTTTCATTGCGAAAGTCCAGTATCTTAGATACAAAAAAGGCGCATACTATTATAAGTACAACGCCTTTATTAAATGATCAACTCATAAATGCTGCAAAAATGACGGCCATCGGCTTATCCAACTACATTCGTCTTTTAAGTCTAGATTGTGTCATCTTAAGCGGGCCCATGATTAAGGAATCTGATCTATTCTACAGAACTTTATATGAAAAAACCCTAGATTATCTAAAATCAACACCACATCTTCACGTCAATTTTAGTCGCGGAGGTTCCTTTGACCACAATTCCATTGCACTTGGTAGTGCATACCACTTAGCTCTTCAGCTTTTTTTATGATGTCGCTCGTGTTTTATTGAATTTATTACGTTCTTGAGTACTTAAATATTTTTTACGGAGACGAATAGCATCAGGAGTTATCTCTACCCATTCATCATCTTCAATAAATTCTAAAGCTTCTTCAAGGGTAAATTCTTTTGGTTTAAGAAGCTTTATCGCTTCGTCTGCACCTGAAGATCGTGTATTTGTTAATTTTTTGTTTTTACACGGATTAACAACCATATCATCATTTCGATTGTTTAACCCAATAATCATACCTTCATATACATCAACAGCAGGTCCGATAAATAGTTTTCCGCGTTCACTTAAATTAAATAGTGAGTAGGCCATAGTCGAGCCATTCTCTTGAGATATTAATACACCATTGATCCGTGATGGAATAAAGCCAACATAATCTCTATATGAATCAAAAGAGCGCACGATAATACCTTCCCCACGTGTATCATTAATAAATTCACTTCGATAACCCAAAAGCCCACGTGTCGGAACAACATATTCAATTTTCGTATTTCCGTTTTCTGCATGCATATATTCCATTAAGCCTTTTCGCTCATTTAACTTTGAAATAACTGAACCAACATATTGATCCGGCGCTGTAATAATCACCTTTTCATAAGGCTCTTGTTTATTACCGTTTTCATCCACATGCAATAGCACTTCCGGCTTTGATACACTCAGTTCATAACTTTCACGTCGCATATTTTCAAGTAATATGGATAAATGTAGCTCGCCTCGACCGGACACTTTATACGCATCCGTTCCCGGAATTTCTTCAACACGCAGACCAACATTCGTTTCTAATTCTTTTTCTAAACGCGCTTTAATGTGACGGGTCGTTACAAACTTTCCGCTTAAGCCTGCAAAAGGTGAATTATTGACGTAAAAGTTCATGGATAAGGTTGGCTCTTCGATTTCAATCATCGGTAAGGGTTCAACATTGTTTTCTTCACAGATTGTTTCACCAATAGAAATATCACTAATACCGGAGATTGTTACAATATCACCGGATACAACTTCCTTGGCTTCAACGCGATTCAGTCCAACATTAATAAATGCTTTTCCTATTTTAGCCTTTGCAACAGAACCATCACGCTTAGCAACACTAACTACATCTCCGGGATGTAAAACTCCACGTTGTACACGACCAATTCCTAATCGACCAATATATTCATCATATCCTAGTGCTGATATTTGAATCTGTAAAGGTTCGTCATCTCTATTTGGATATGGCGTTACATGTTCAATAATTTTTTCGAACAAGGGCACAATATCCGTATTATCATGATGCATCTCATCACGAACAACACCATCTCTTGCCACTCCATAAAGGATTGGAAAATCTAATTGCTCATCATGGGCACCCAACTCTGCAAATAAGTCAAAAGTCATGTCGACAACATGCTCCGCACGTTCATCTTTTTTGTCAATTTTATTAATTAATAACATCGGACACAGACCTCGTTCTAACGCTTTTTGTAAAACAAAACGTGTCTGAGGCATTGGGCCTTCACTGGAATCCACCAATAATATGGCTGTATCAACGGTTTTGATAATTCGCTCAACTTCTGATGAAAAATCCGCGTGACCCGGCGTATCCACAATATTTATTTTGTAATCTTTGTAGGAAATTGAACAGTTCTTCGAATAAATAGTAATACCACGTTCTCTTTCAATATCATTACTGTCCATAACACAATCAACCACTTCTTCGTGTTCTGAAAAAACACCACTTTGGGCTAACATTGCATCAACTAATGTTGATTTTCCTGCATCAACATGGGCAATAACTGCGACATTGATTATTTTCTTTTCTCTCATAAATGCTCCTAGCTTTAATCATATCATATGATCTTCTATGCTTCATTGTAAACAACCTTTATATAATAACATTAAGGCGCTCAAATAGCAAGCGCCTTTTTTTTAGACTTTTTTTATTGTATAACATCCATATAATCAATAATACCTATTGTATAAGGCACTTCTATATATTGTCCTTGTCCACCTTCGATGAGACGTTGAATTTCATCAAACGCCAACTGTGATTTTTTATAAAAATCTTGTTTTACTGTGTTCATTGCAATCTGTGTGTATCCCATTAAGGTAATGCCATCAAACCCGCAAACAGGATGAAATACATCTAGCTCTCTCAATGCAAATACTGCGCCAATGGCCATTAGGTCCGAGGCACACACGATGATATCAACTTCACTCGCATATTGAAAAACAATCTGACGCGCTTTGAATTCATCGAAGTCTCCATATTCTACAATCATTTTAAAGCCTTGTTCTTTTTGTAAGTCTATCATGGCTTGAAGTCGTTTTTCAGAAACATATGAATTCATTTCACCGGCAATGTAAAGAATTGTATCCGTAATATCGTTTTCGCGAAGTGTCTTTGATGCCACGTCATACTGAGCTTGATAATGATCAATCGTCACGGTTGATGTTTTGCGATTATAAACAGATGAATCTACTAAGACGGTCAAAAAATTTTCTAATTCAACTAATTCTTTTAAATGAATATCATCCTTTGACATATTATAAATAATTAAACAATTAATACGTTGTGCCTCTAAATGTTCACGAATCTGGTTGGCGGTCATGTCTCTAAATTGAGACGAGAAAAAAGTAACAACATCCATATGGTGAACTTGTGCTCGGTCAAACGCTCCTGTCAAATGTTTCATACCAATCTCATCCACAAATTGTCGATTATGCTGAATATCGATGATTAATCCCACACGATGAAATGATCGCTTTGAAAGAGAAATTGCAACGGAATTGGGAACATAATTAAGTTCTTCAACAGCTGCCTTCACTTTACGTTTTGTTTCTTCGCTTACCATGGAATAATTGTTTAAAACTTTTGACACCGTTGATTTTGCCACTCCAGCCTTTTTTGCCACATCATTAATCGATACCATTGTAACCACCTTGCCGGAAAGCGTTTTGCTTATTATCCTTATTCTTGAATATGCACATAATATTCTCTATGTCTTGGGCCATCAAATTCACAAAAATAGATACCTTGCCACCGACCTAATATAAGTTTACCCTTATGGATAATCACGGTTTCACTCGCACCAATGCAACTGGATTTTAAATGTGCAGATGAATTACCTTCCATATGTCGAAACTCCGACCGGTCCGGAAACGCTTTGTCTAATCCAAGCAATACATCTTTGACTACATCCGGATCTGCATTCTCATTAATGGTAATACCGGCTGTTGTATGCGGACAATAAATGGTACAAATTCCTTCAGATATATTGGCTTGGGCAACAGTCGTTTGAACTTGATTCGTAATGTCATAAAATTGTTCACGTTCCGTTTTAATGCTAAATTGTTTGGTCATACTCTCATTCCTTTCCGTTTTATTTCAAGTATATCACGGAAATTTTATGTAAGCAAACACGTTATATCCACACCCAAAATGGTGGAAACTTTTTTATCTTGATCAAATATAGGGACACTAATTGTTACACAGGGCCGTTTCGAAATCGCAGAAATGTACACGTCAGAAACATGGGCTTTTCCTTTTTTGCTTTCCTGAAACCACGCTCTTGCATTGGCATTTTCAATACCATTTGGAGGATTCGAATAAATAAAACTTCCATCTATACGGTTACTCCAGATGGCCTCAATTTCTTCCATCTCTTGAACTAATCTATCCAATATTTTTTGATGTTCCATCGGATGATCCCTTCCAATCGCATCATACTCAATAATGATGACCTCAAGTTTTTTCATGATTGCATTTGTTTGGTTTTCGATTTTTTTCAAATAGTAGTCCATCAGATTGTCTGAAACTTTCTGCGTCATGATCTCCATTGTTTCTGAAGCATCTGATATATCTTTTTTGGATTGTTCGACCTCTTTGGAAAAAGCATATTGTTTTTGAATAATCAATTCCATCTCGCCGACTTCATCATGTAAACGCTCTGACGAAGTACGAATGGAGTGTATGGTATCTGTTAATTGATTAATACTGCTGACATTCCGCGTTAGTGTGTCTTCCATGACTTGCATATCATGACTTTGTTCTTCTATTGTTTGTGTTAAAGTTGTTAAATCTTCTTCTAACTGTTCAGAATTATTCACCGTTTGTTGAATTGTTGTTGATGTTTTTTCTGAAGCATCAACAACATATCCAATACTATCATTGATTTCTTTCATGATATTTTTTATATCTGCTGTCGATTCCGAACTTTTTCTCGCTAAATTTTGTATCTCAGTGGCAACAACTGCAAATCCTTTACCTGCATCACCGGCTCTTGCTGATTCTATGGACGCATTGAGTGCCAATAACTCCGTCTGTTTGTAGAAATCTTGAACAGTGTCAAAGATTGATTCAATTTTTCCTGCTGATTTTGAAAGAGATGATATTGAGTTTACTGAAATTCTATTTGATTCTTCAATTCCGGTAATTAATTGAATCGTATCATTTAATGACTTTAATTGCTTTCCAATGACGTCTTGAGATTGGTACATTGAACCCATTAATCGCTTATTAGACTGAATAAGTTCTTCTGTTTCACTTAATAATTGCTTTGAAAATCCAACGGCGTACTCCACTTGCTCAATATTATTATCATTTGCATCAATAAGTCTGTGGGAACTCGTATAGGTCTGATCCACCAAGTGCATTTGTTCCGAAAAAACTTGGCTCATCTTTTCAACCGATTTTTGAATTTGGTTTGCTACAACCTGAATCTCAAATTCAAGTGCTACTATTTGGTTTTTCATTGAAACAATATTCGCAAAAACACTTGATTTTTGCTTGTCAATCCCCCCGATTTGACCTGCTTCAATTAAATTCCCTTGTACAACATCTTCTGTAAACTTTTCCAATAATTGCATCTGTTTTTTTCGCATTGCCCACCTCCGAAAACACAAAAAGCGCCCATATATTATGAGCGCCTTTGCTTAATGATAAAAGTTTAACCGAAAAAAGTGTTTTTGTCAAATTCCACCTTATTTTTCTAAGTATCCGCCTTTAAATCCCCATTGCATCTTATCTTCAAACGTAATGTATATATGTTGTTCAGATATTTGAAGCAATGATTTAATTGCCTTATTAAGTTCCATGGTCATTGACTCTTTGACTGAAGATTCAGAGGGGCCAAAAGCACGAATTTCCATATATAATCCGGAGATTAACACCTCACCCCCCATATAAAGATCACAAGCATCATGCACACTAACCATAACTGCCCCTGCAGGTTTTCCCATCGCTTGAGCAACAATATCTGTTGCCACAGCTTGTAATTTTTGTTTTTCGGCATAATCCAGTTTTTTGCTTAATTGCATATCAATAAAGGGCATAGTCTCCTCCTTCTAATTCTTTTTGCTCTGTCAATGGTATCTCTTTATATAATAACAAATTATTGTCTGCAATAACAGTCGTATCAACCAGCAAATCGATAATATGTTGTTTTTTTGGCGTAAAGACAATCAAAATATACATTATCGAAAAAATTTTTTGCAAATATCGACCAAACAGCTCACGTACGACCACTGTCGTCCACGACAGATGTTCTTCACTAAAACTCACAACGCGAAGTCCAAAGGCCATTTTTCCTAATGTTTGACCTTGATTTAACTTGGTCATTAAAACAAAATAAAGCAAATATATTCCTAAACTAAGGCCATTTTTTATTCCCCCATCCGCAAGAAAAAACAATAACATACGTTGAAGGCTAGCAATAATAATTATGTCTAGACCGTAGGCAAAAAAACGCATCCAAAAACCGGCATAAATTAGCGGTGGATATTGATGATATTTTTCCATCCTAATACCCCCTATACATATACATAAATCCGGATTGTTCTTTCCACGTTGCGGGTAGCTCAATATTACCCAAGTTAATCTCTTGTCCAAAATTCATGAGCTTTGAAGTTTTTATGAATAATTGGCCAAACATGTCTAATTCAGCTTGGTCATAAGTAATGATCTGAGCATTTTCTAAACCGTAGGCAGTCTCAAAGTCTTCTAAGGCATCTTCATAATAACCAATTTGATCAACAAGGCCATTTTTTTGTGCTTGAGCCCCATCATAAATCCTGCCATCTGCAAGCTCATAGACATCCTCGCGCTCCATGTCCCTTCCTTCGGATACAACATCAACAAAACGTTCATACATACTGTCCACTAAACCTTGTAGAACTTCATAATCTTTTTCTGTAAGCTCGCGAGTTGACGATCCAACATCTTTCATTTCACCACTTTTAATGGTCATGTCTTCAACGCCTAACTTATCCATCAATCCTGCAAAATTCATCCCTGACATAATGACACCGATTGAACCTGTAATCGTCTCATTCGTTGCATAGATTTGGTCTGCATATGCCGCAATATAATAACCGCCACTTGCCGCCATACTTTCCATAACTACATAAATCGGAATATCTCGGGCCTCCTTGACTTCACGAATCTTATCACTTAATTCAGCACTTTCATAAACGCCACCACCCGGACTATCAATTCGTAAAATAATTCCTTTAATCGTATCATCATTTTTCACTGTATCAAGGGACTCTAAAATACGTTGATGATTGTATTGTGGAACGCTAAAATAGCTTTCTTCCATATTCATAATCATTCCACGTACGTTAAAAACAGCAATACGTTCATCAAAACTTCCTTCACGTACAACCGTTTCGCTAATCGCATCACTCATGAATTCTTCCCAAAAAGATGTTGTATCAACATCTTGCGTCAGTATTTTTCCTACAAAAGATACAACTAGTGATGAGAAAAATACTACAAGGGATAATCCTACCGCAATCCATCTCTTACTATTCATAATACACTCCTTTTACTTGGTCTCTATATTTGACTTTATATGCCACAGGGAGTATCATACCGTTTTGTCAAGATAATGTCAATATTTCGCTTGACAGATGCAAACAATTTATATATCATTTAATTAACACTGTTAATATTATTAACACCATTAATTATACGGAGGTTTTATGAAGACAATCGTTATTTATCGATCAAAAACAGGTTTCACTGAAAAATACGCACAACTTATTTCAAAAGCACTTTCATGCCGATGCCTAGAATATAAGGCAGCTAAAAACATTGATTTAACTAGCTACGACTATGTAATCTATGGTGGAAGTTTATATGCTTCCGGTATCTTAGGGTTAAAAAAAATGCTTAGTCAAATGAATTTTAATCTAAACAAAGAACTTCTTATTTTTGCCGTTGGTACAACTCCACCTTCTGACGGCCTCGTTGCCACCCTAACGGAACATAACCTATCTCCTGAATTGCAAAAACATGCTAAACTGTTTTATATGCGTGGTGGTTTTAATTATAACAAGCTGAATTTTTTTGATAAGTTTCTCATGAATATCATGAAAAAAACGATTCAAAAGAAACCCGAAGCCGAGCGCACTGCTGATGAACGAGGTATGTTGGCTGCGTTTGACCGCCCACTTGATGTTTCCAATGAGCGTTTTATTGAACCACTTATCTCCTATTACAAAGAAGTGACCCATCATGACGAATAAAGAGGTTCAAAAAGCTCGCACTCTTGGTTTTTTTGTTCAAGCGGCCAAATCAATTATAGAAGAAGAAGGCACTTCTGCATTAAGCGCTAGAAAGGTCGGTAAACGCGCTGGGTATTCCTATGCTACTTTATATAATTATTTTAAAGACATGAAAGAATTGTTAGCCTACTGTGCTTTTGACTATTTAAATAATTGTCATCAGCACCTCATATCGCTTGATACAAGTAAACTTTCTTGCCTAGATACTCTGTTATTACATACTAAAAGCTATTTCCTGTTTTTTGCAAAACAACCAAATGTATTTCACGCTGTCTTTATCGAAGATTTAGGAGATTATCCCACTAAACTAACTTCTAATACAACTTCCATATCAGTAGGCCAACTACTCTATCAACAGCTTGAACATTGCGCCAATGAAGGATATATACTTCAGGAAAATATTCCTATCCTTCACCAGCTCATTATTGCTTCTGTTCATGGAAAGTTACTATTTTTTATGCATAAGCGACACAATCAAAATCTGGATTCCTTAGCTCAATCACTCCACCATGAAATCTTACTTCTTTTCTCAAAAAATAAGTAACTGATTTCCTTCTGAAAATCATGTATAATATAGCTATACTAATTACAAGGAGGAATTCCATGAAAAAGTTTTTATTTATGTTTGTATTAATTCTCACCTTTTCTGCATCATCCTTTACGACACAGGCGAGTGTTCGAAAATTTACAGATTTAGATTCATCCCATTGGGCTTATCCTTATGTTCAGATTATGGCTGACAAAGAGTATGTGATAGGCTATGAAGATGGCTCATTTCGACCTAATGCACCATTTAACCGTGCAGCTTTTGCCAAACTACTTACTTTATCTTTTGACTTGTCGCCTGCCAATGAAGATCTTAACTTATTTGAAGATTTACCTAGTTCTCATTGGGCTTATCCTTATGTTATGGGTGGAATCTCTTATCTAACCTATTATGAAGAAGGTATGAATTTATATTATTATCCAGATGCCCCTGCAGTACGAGAAGAAGTTGCTGTTGCTATGGTTCTTGCAGCAGGTCTTGATCCCACAAATGCAGATATGAACTATCTTGCCGACTTTAATGATTCCTATGAAATATCCGAAGAACTAAAACCTTATGTTGCTCTTGCTGTTGAATATGGCATCATGAACGGAACCGGAGAAAACTTCGATCCTCAGGGCACCCTTACACGCGCTCAAGGATGTACGCTTTTTGCACGATATATGACCGAACTGGTCACAACATTGGATATACCCGGATGGTACCTAGTTGATAAAGAATACATCATTAGCCCTTTCGATATCTCCGTTCGTGGTGAACGGGAAGATATAAAAGATGATATACTTCGTATCATACATTTTAGAGCCAAGGGAAGTGAAGGCGATTATCAAATAACCGCTTCATGGCGTCATCCTGATAGCAATGACCCTGAAAAAGAAACCACTTATTATGTGATGTTTGAAGCCCCTCCAAATTATATTGCTCCTACAGATTACGTCGAGCTTTATTTATCACATTCATATTTTGATGATACACCTTTTATGTACGATAACGCCTATATTACAGCTTCCTATGAAAAAGATTTATTTTCCGGCACTAACGGAGACCTACTTTTTGTCAATGATGAAGGAATCTCAAATATTAAAAATGATTTTGCTTTTTTAACTTCTGAATCTCCTTTAGGTGAAAGTAATCCTGGAGAACACATTTATATTAAAATTAACATGGGACAAGATTACGGTTACATATATACCTATGAATATCGCTAATTAATACTACAACTTATTGACTTACACAAAGGAGCTCCTTATGCGAATACTTGTAGATGCAGATGCCTGTCCAGTTAAGGACACCATCATCACTCTTGCTAATAAAAATAAAATTGAAGTCCATTTTTTTGCTGATGTCAATCATGAGCTTAGTCAATACGATGCTATCGTCCATACAACTGACCAAGGTAGAGATTCTGCTGACTTTGCTCTAATTGGGACTATGGAAAAAGGTGACATTGTTATCACTTCTGACTACGGCGTCGCCTCTCTTGCTATAGGACGTGGAGGATATATTCTTCACCCTTCCGGCAAGCGTTTGCACCATGACAATATTGATCTTCTAATGTTTGAGCGACACTTAAGCCAAAAATCAAGACAAGCCGGACTTCGTGGCCCCAAGCATAAAAAAAGAAGTGTACACGATAATTTGAATTTTTATCATGCGCTTGAAAAACTTATTTATGATACACAATAACTGATTGTATAGAAAAAAGAGATTATGTAAATGCAAATATTTTTTTGCAACTACATAATCTCTTTTTTTTCCCTAAATAAAGTCATTTATCTATTATCAAATATCTATCGTTTACAGCAATCTATCATACTCTTAAACAAGTTTGGTTCAAGCCCTCGATCTATTAGTACTAGTCAGCTGAACATGTTACCATGCTTACACCCCTAGCCTATCAACCTGGTCGTCTTCCAGGGATCTTACTCCATTCAGGATGAGATATCTTATCTTGAGGGGGGCTTCACGCTTAGATGCCTTCAGCGTTTATCCCTTCCCGACTTGGCTACTCTGCTATGCCTTTGGTAAGACAACAGATACACCAGCGGTCAGTCCA
>Ga0163223_100210_pt1 | contig 20369 bp, 17 predicted proteins | sample MSEWel2016_02_17_2_FD_113147 | JGI IMG/M metagenome (GOLD analysis project Ga0163223, IMG submission 113147) | Subsurface microbial communities from deep shales in West Virginia, USA - MSEEL Well Study Marcellus 5H_2016_02_17 ...
GAGCGCAAGGACTTCGACAGCGATCAACGTGAAGACTTCACCAGTCCCATGTGGGAAGTCGGCGTCACCTACAAGCCGCGCACGTATTCGGCGTTCACGATCAATTCACGCCGCGCCTTCGATGAGGGCGACGACGGCGCCAGCACCATCAACGACTGGACGACCATCGCCTCCTGGGATCACGAGTGGACATCGCGCGTATCGACGGAACTGCTCTATCGCTTCTCGGACCGCGAGTATGAAGGCATCAACCGTGACGATGAGCGCACCGGCTACGGCGCCGGCGTGACTTGGTCGCCGGATCGCTGGATCGACGTGACCCTTTCATACCTCCGGACGGAAAACGATTCCAACGTGGATATCGAAAGCTACGACCGAAACGTTTACCTGCTGAGTTTCGACCTGAGCCTTTGAGGCCGGGTAGGACTTTAACCAGTGCCTAAGGAGGAGCCAATCATGCGCATCCCGAACATCTTCAAATTCCTTTCCGTGCTTGTGCTGCTGGCGTTCAGTGCAACGGCCAGCGCCGCGCAGTACCAGTTGGGATCAGGGGACATCATTCGTATCAACGTACACGGCGAGCCGGACCTCACCTTCGAAGAGATTCGTCTGACGGACGCCGGAACCTTCACCTTTCCCTTCATTGGTGAAGTCGATGCCAACGGCAAGACGCCGGGCGAGGTGCGCAACCTGCTGGTCGAGAAGCTGAAGGATGGCTACCTGATTGACCCGCGCGTGTCGGTATCGGTTGCTAACTATCGCGAGTTCTACATCGCCGGCGAAGTGAAACTTCCCGGAGGCTATCCGTTCCAGCCCGGACTGACCCTGGATCGGGCCATCGCCTTGGCTGGTGGGCTGACCGAGCGCGCATCGACCAGGCGCATGACCATCGTGCGGGGCTCCGAAGGCAGCCGCGCCGAAGAAAAAGCCACTATGAATACACTGGTTCGCCCCGGCGACACGATCAACATCGATGAAGGATTCTTCTGATGAACAGCCCAGTTCGCCCGGATCGACCATGGCAGCGCCCCGTCGGGCCGGCAGCCGATAGCGATTTCATAGACCTCAAGAAAATCTGGCACGCGATCTGGTCACGCAAGTGGGGCATCGCCCTGCTGGTCGCGGGCGTCGTGCTACTGACAATTCTATTGCTGTCGCGGATGACGCCAATCTACAAAGCCGTCGCGTCGGTGCTCATCGAGACGAAGGGCACACCGGTATTGTCGTTCCAGCCTGCCGCGGATACACCCGTCGAGCTCAGCGAATACCTGCAAACTCAGCTCAGCCTGATGCAGAGCCGCGGCGTTGCCGAGCGTGTGGTGCGCGATCTGAATCTGACCGAGCACCCTGAGTTCGATCTGCGCCAGCAGTCCGGGCCGCTGATCGACTTTAGCGGTATCGCCGCAGCCCTGACTGGGGAAGAGGAAGAGGCGCCTACCGAAGCGCAGATCCTCGACTACGCCACTCAATCCTTGATGGAGCGGACGTCGGTATGGGTCGAAGGCAAGAGCCAGCTGGTCTATCTGTCCATCGCGATGGCCGACCGCATAACCGCCGCCGAAGCGACCAACCAACTGGCGCAGGCCTATATCGAAGCGCAGCTGGAAGCCAAAGTCGACATGTCGATGACCGCCGCCAGCTGGATGAACGAGCGCCTGGTCTCCCTGCGTGAAAATCTGCAGGACTCCGAAGACCGTCTCCAGGCCTACCTGGACGCCGAAGGCCTCGTGGATCTGGATGGTGTCGGCACCATCAGCGCCAACGAGCTGTCGCTGACCGGTGACCGCATGATCGACGCACGCCGTCAACGTGCCGAAGCCGAGAGCCAGTATCGCCAGGTCGAATCCATGCGCAGCCAGGGCTGGGAGCGTCTCGCCAGTGTGCCGGCCGTGCTGGGCCACCCGCTGATTCAGCAGTTCAAAGCGGATCAGGCGCATGCCCGGTCGCGTGTCGAAGACCTGTCCCGCCGTTATGGCGATCGTCATCCGTCGATGGCTTCCGCACGCTCGGATCTCAATGCGGCTACAGCCAGTCTGCGTCAGCAGGTCGAGCAGGTAGTGGCGAGCATCGAGCGCAACTATCAGTTGGCGTTGGCCAATGAAAACTCTCTGCGTGCTTCGTTCGACGAGAACAAAGGCCGCATCCAGGACATTTCCCGCAAGGAATTCAAGGTGCGTGACCTTCAGCGTCAGGTCGAAAGTGACCGCGCGCTGTACGACACCTTCATGACCCGCCTGCAGGAAACCACTGCGACTTCGGACCTGAGCACCACTAACGCCCGCGTGGTCGATTCGGCCATCCCGCCGACCGAACCCAGCGCACCGAACAAGAAGCTGATTCTCGTGGTGGCGTTGTTCCTGGCGCTGGTACTCGGTATCGCCCAGGCCATCATCCGCGAAATCCTCGACAACACCTTCAAGAGCTCCGAAGAAGTCGAAAACAAGCTCGGGCTGCCGGTCATGGGCATCGTGCCGATGGTGCCGCGCAAGCTGCGCAAGGAAGTCAGCCATCTGTTCGAGCGCAGCGGCGACAAGCGTTTCTGCGAAGCCGTGCGGACCATCCGTACCAACCTGTTGCTGAGCGAAGCCAATCAGCCGCGTCAGGTGCTGGTGATCACCTCCACGGCGCCGGATGAAGGGAAGAGCGCGGTCTCGGCCAACCTTGCGTTCGCCATGGGGCAGCTGCATCGTGTGCTGCTGATCGACGCCGACCTGCGCCGCGCGACCCTTGACAAGGCGTTCGACTTCAAGCCGGGCACGCCGGGGCTGGTCAACCTCATCGGCGGCAATGCCAAGCTCGAGGAGTGCATCCACACGGTCGGCAACGTCGACATGATCGCCGCTGGTGCAGTGCCTTCCAACCCACTGGAGCTGCTGTCCTCGCCACGCTTCGCGAAACTCCTCGAAGTGGTCAAGGGCCGCTACGACCGCATCATCATCGACTCGCCACCAAGCCAGGCGGTCAGCGATGCTGCCGTGTTGTCGACCCTCGCCGACGCGGTGATCTATGTCGTCAAGTCCGACTCCACGCTGATTCCGCATGTGCAGAAAGGTGTAAGCCAGCTGCAGAACAGCAACGCGCCGCTGACGGGTGTAGTGCTCAACGCCGTCGATATCGAGAAAGCCAAGAAGAACGGTCAGTTCCGTGGCTATTACGATCACTACGGCTACAGCGAGCAAACGGTCTAAGCCGGCTCGTTCATCCGTCACGGGTCAGGTTCGGCCAGCGAGGAACCTGACCCGTTTGAATCTGCCCAGTTTTGCGCCACCGGCCACCGAAAGGGTCGCGCCGAGGCATGCCTGTTTCAATGTCTAATCGAGGATCCTGCTATGAACATCACCGTCGTTGGAAGCGGCTACGTTGGGCTGGTTACCGGTGCCTGTATCGCTGAAATGGGCAACACGGTTTACTGCGTCGACGTCGACAAGACCAAGATAGAGAACCTCAAGCAGGGCATTCTGCCGATCTACGAGCCAGGCCTCGAAGACATCGTCGTCGAGAACCACACGTCCGGACGTCTGCACTTCACCACTTCGCTGAGTGAGGCGGCCGAGCAGTCTGAAGTCTTCTTCATCGCCGTCGGCACTCCGCCCGGCGAAGACGGTTCGGCGGACTTGCGCTATGTGCTGGAAGTCGCTCGGCAGATCGGCGATACCCTGAGCGGCCCGGCGATCGTCGTGAACAAATCCACCGTGCCGGTCGGGACGGCGGATCTGGTGCGTACAGCGGTGGCCGAGCGCCTCGAAGCGCGCGGTGTCAACATCGAGTTCTCAGTGGTATCGAACCCGGAATTTCTCAAGGAAGGTGCGGCGGTCGATGACTTCATGCACCCCGACCGGATCGTGATCGGCGCCGACAACGACCACGCCCGCGAGGTCATGAGCGCACTCTACGCGCCCTTCATTCGCAACCGTCCACGCACCATGTTCATGGGGATCCGCGATGCGGAGATGACCAAGTACGCCGCCAACGCGATGCTGGCGACCAAGATCTCGTTCATGAACGAAATCGCCAGCCTTTGCGAGCGCCTCGATGTCGACGTCGAGAATGTGCGCCTGGGCATCGGTTCGGATGAGCGCATCGGCTACCACTTCATTTATGCCGGTTGCGGCTACGGCGGCTCTTGCTTCCCGAAAGACGTAAAGGCGCTGATCAACATCGCGCACCAGAACGATTTCGAGCCCAAGCTGCTGCAGGCGGTCGAGGCCCGTAACGAGCAGCAGAAGCACTCGCTGTTCAACAAGATTTCCACCCACTTCAACGATGACCTCAGCGGCCGGACCTTCGCCGTCTGGGGCCTGGCGTTCAAGCCTGGCACCGATGACATGCGCGAAGCGCCAAGCGTGGTGCTGATCAACAGCCTGATCAATGCCGGCGCCAAGGTCCGCGCCTTCGATCCGGTCGCCCGCGAAACAGCGCGCCGCGAGTTCCCGGAAAGCTGGTTCACCGAAGGTCGTCTGCAAATCGTCGAAGGTCAGTACGAGGCCGCCATCGATGCCGACGCCCTGTGCCTGGTGACCGAGTGGAAGCCCTTCCGCCGTCCGGATTTCCGTGCGCTGAAGCGCTTGTTGAACACTCCGCTGATCATCGATGGGCGTAACCAGTACGACCGCGAGCAGGTCAAGCGCGAAGGCTTCAGCTACTACGGCGTCGGCCGTCAGCCGGTTCAGGCCTGAACGAGGGCTAGCGAGTGAGCGCCATCGATCAGCCCAACATGCGCAGCGGCTCCGCCCCGGTCAGGGAACGGCTAGCCGCGCTGTTGCGTGGAGGCGTGCGTAGCAAACTGCTGCGCAACATCCTCACCGTGGTAACCGGCACCGCCGGTGCGCAGGCAATCACCTTGGCGTTCATGCCAGTGATCACGCGTATCTACGGGCCGGAAGCCTATGGCGTGCTGGGCACCTTTCTCAGCGTAACCATGATGCTGATTCCGGTCGCTGCGCTGACCTATCCCATCGCCATCGTGCTGCCCAAGCGGGATGGCGATGCCCGAGGTCTGGTGCGACTGGCGTTGACGATCGCGCTGACGCTGGCGCTGGTGGTTGCCCTGAATCTGTATTTCTTCGGCGACCGACTGGCAGCGACACTGGATATCCAGATCGTCCAGCCGTATCTGATGCTCATCCCGTTCGTGATGTTCTGTGGCGCGGCACTGGAAATTTGTCAGCAATGGCTGTTTCGTACCCAGCGCTTCCGTATCACGGCGAGCGTGGCGGTCGGGCATTCGCTGCTGTTCAACTCCATGCGGACCATTGCCGGCCTGGTGCAGTCTTCGGCGCTGATTCTGGTGTGCACCACTGCGCTGCAGCAGGCGTTGCACGCCGCAATGCTGGGCTTGGCGATGCTGCGGGCCAAACCCCACGAGGATAACCACGCCGGCGAAGCGGGGCAGGAGCGGCCCGGCATGATCGAGCTGGCACGCCAGCACAGCGACTTTCCCAAGTTTCGCGCCCCAGTGATGCTGATCAACGCTGTCTCGCAGCATCTGCCCACGCTGGTGCTCGCGGCGTATTTCGGTCCGGCGGCGGCCGGTTTCTTCGCCCTGTGCAAGCAGGCGCTCACCATGCCGACCAATATGATCGGCAAATCGGTGGCCGACGTTTATTACCCGCGCATCAGCCGCGCCATTCACGACCGGGAACCGGTCGCGGCCATGTTGCTGAAGGCGACCAGCGCGCTGGCGTTGGTCGGGTTGGTGCCGTTCTCGCTGGTGGTGGTGCTCGGGCCCTGGATGTTCGCGTTTGTGTTCGGCGAGCAATGGCATGTGGCAGGCGAGTATGCCCGCTGGCTGGCGCTGGCCGAGTACGTGATCTTCGTCTCGCGTCCCTGTGTGGTTGCGGTCCCGGCGCTGTCGCTGCAAGGCCGGTTTCTTCTGTTCGAGATATTCAGCACCAGCTTGCGCGTGCTTTCGCTGTTTGGCGGAGCACTGCTGGTCGGTAGTGCACTGGCAACTGTGCAGGCCTTTGCCGTCGCCTGCATCGTCATCTATTCGTCGCTAATAGCGATCGTGCTGATTGCCGCGCGCCGGTGGTATGCGGCCCAGCATCTTAAAGAGAGCCTAGATCAATGAAGGTATTGCATTTGGTCGCTGGCGAATTGACCGGAGGCGCTGCTCGCGGTGCGTACTGGTTGCACCAGGGGCTGCGCTCGCTGGGGGTCGATTCTCTTGTCTACACCAATAGTCAGGTCACCCATGGCGACACCTCGGTGGTATCCGTCAGTCGCAGCAAGAAAGACAAGATCATCAGCATCGCCAGAAGCCAGGCTGATCAGGCGTTCGCCAGTTTCTATCGCGGGCGCCAGTCGGGTATGTTCAGCGCTGGGGTGATGGGTGCCGATTTCACCAAGAGCGATGAATGCCGTGAGGCTGACGTCGTGCATTTGCACTGGGTCAATGGCGGTTTCGTCGACATGAAGCACCTGGCCCAGCTGCGCAAACCGGTGGTCTGGACCATGCGTGACATGTGGCCGATGACCGGCGGCTGCCATTACGCCATGGGCTGCGAGAAATTCACCACCGGCTGCGGCAGTTGCGATCAACTCGGCAGCCGCTCCGACCGAGACTTGTCGCGCTTCGTACTCAACCGCAAGCGCAAATACCTGCCCAAATCGATGAAGATGATCGGCATCAGCGACTGGGTCTCCGAACAGGCCCGAAAGAGTTCACTATTCCGCGACTTCGACGTGCGCACCATTCACAACAATGTGGATGCCAGCGAATTTTTTCCCTTGGACAAGCCGCTGGCCCGGCAACTGCTGGGACTCAATACTGAGAAGAAGATCATCCTCACCGGTAGCACCAGCGCCAAGGACACCTATAAAGGCTTCGGCAAATACCTCGAGATGCTCAAGCACCTCGATCCGGCCAAATATCACCTGTGCTTCTTCGGCAAGCTGGACCAGTCCATCGCCGACGGCTTGGGCTTCGACTACACCTCGTTCGGCTATCTGCACGACAGCATCTCGCTGCGCCTGCTTTATTCGGCCGCCGATGTGTTCATCGCGCCGAGCCTGATGGAAGCGTTCGGCAAGACCCTGGCCGAAGCCATGGGTTGCGGCACCCCCGTGGTGTGCTTCGACGCCACCGGCCCGAAGGACATCGTGACCCATAAGCACGACGGCTATAAAGCAGCACCCTTCGAGGCGCAGGGCCTTGCCGACGGGGTGGAGTGGGTCACGGGCGAGGCGGACTACTCGCAACTCGTGCTCAATGCGCGGGAAAAGATCACCAGTACGTTCGACAGTCCCGTCATCGCCAGGCAATACCGAGCGCTGTACGAGGAAATGCTCGCATGAGCGGCCCGTCTGTCCGCACCCGGCCGCTCGGTAACGCCTCGTTAACCTTGGCTGCCAACAATCAATCGAACCAGCCGTCTGGCGGAGCAGGGCGCCTGGGCGCCGATGCGCCGTCCATTCGGTATCGCATCAACTCCCTTGTCATCTGGAACCTACAGGTACATTGAAATGGAAAAGAAACGCGCGCTGATCACCGGGATTACTGGCCAGGACGGTTCCTACCTTGCCGAGCTCCTGCTGGAAAAGGGTTACGAAGTGCATGGCCTCATACGCCGTGCCTCGCAGTACAACACTCAGCGGGTCGACCACATCTGCCAGGATCCGCATGTCGAGCATCAGAACTTCGTTCTGCATTACGGCGATCTGACCGATTCGTCCAACCTGACCCGCATCATCCAGGAAGTGCAGCCCGACGAGGTCTACAACCTGGGTGCGCAGTCGCACGTCGCGGTCAGCTTCGAGTCGCCTGAATACACGGCCGATGTTGATGGCATGGGCACCCTGCGCATCCTCGAAGCCATTCGCCTGCTGGGGCTGGAAAAGAAAACGCGTTTCTACCAGGCCTCCACCTCTGAGCTCTACGGTCTGGTACAGGAAATCCCGCAGAAGGAAACCACGCCGTTCTACCCGCGTTCGCCCTACGCGGTGGCCAAGCTGTACGCCTACTGGATCACGGTCAACTATCGCGAAGCCTATGGCATGTATGCCTGCAACGGCATTCTGTTCAACCACGAATCACCGCGCCGCGGCGAGACCTTCGTGACGCGCAAGATCACCCGTGGTCTGGCCAACATTGCACAGGGACTAGAGAAGTGTCTGCATATGGGCAACCTCGACGCGCTGCGTGACTGGGGCCATGCCAAGGACTATGTGCGCATGCAGTGGATGATGCTGCAGCAGGAACAGGCCGAAGACTTCGTCATCGCCACCGGCGTGCAGTACTCGGTACGCGAATTCATCAAATGGTCGGCGGCCGAACTGGGCGTCGAGCTGCGCTTCGAAGGAAGCGGCGTGGACGAGCGCGCCATCGTCGCCAGCATCGAAGGGAACAAGGCACCGGCGCTCAAGGTCGGCGACGTCATCGTCCGTGTCGATCCGCGCTTCTTCCGTCCGGCTGAAGTGGAAACGCTGCTCGGCGACCCGACCCGCGCCAAGGAAAAGCTCGGCTGGACGCCGGAAATCAGCGTGCAGGAAATGTGCGCCGAGATGGTCCGTGAAGATCTGAAAATCGCCCAGCGCCATGCCCTGCTCAAAGAGCACGGCTTCGACATTCCAGTGTCCGTGGAGAACTGATATGAATCGTGACGCACGTATTTTCGTTGCGGGACATCGCGGTATGGTGGGCTCCGCCATCGTCCGTCGCCTGCAGGCGCTGGGGTACGACAACCTCATCACGCGTGGACGCGAAGAGCTGGATCTGGTCGATCAGGCCGCCGTAAACGCATTCTTCGCCGAGAACAAGATCGATCAGGTGTACATGGCTTCGGCAAAGGTGGGCGGCATCCATGCCAACAACACCTATCCGGCCGAATTCATCTACCAGAATCTCATGGTCGAGGCGAACATCATCCATGCGGCGCACTGCAACGACGTCAACAAGCTGCTGTTCCTCGGCTCGTCGTGCATCTATCCGAAGTTCGCCGCGCAGCCAATGAAGGAAGAGGCGCTGGTCACCGGCGTGCTCGAGCCGACCAACGAGCCGTACGCGGTCGCCAAGATCGCCGGCATCAAACTCTGCGAAAGCTATAACCGTCAGTACGGTCGTGACTATCGCAGCGTCATGCCGACCAACCTCTATGGCCCGAACGACAACTTCCATCCAGAGAACAGTCATGTGGTGCCGGCGTTGCTCAAGCGCTTCCATGAAGCGACCCAGCGTGGTGATGACGAAGTCGTGATCTGGGGCAGCGGCAAGCCGCAACGCGAATTCCTTCACGTGGACGACATGGCCGCCGCCAGCGTGCACGTGATGGAGTTGGATGACGCGACCTACCAGGCGCACACCCAGCCGATGCTGTCGCACATCAACGTGGGTACCGGCGTCGACTGCAGCATTCGCGAACTGGCCGAAACCATTGCCCGGGTTACCGAATACCAGGGCCGGCTGGTTTTCGACAGCTCCAAGCCTGATGGGACACCGCGCAAGCTGATGGACGTATCCCGCCTCAAGGCGCTGGGCTGGCAGGCCAGCATCAGCCTGGAAAATGGCTTACGCGATGCCTATCGCTGGTTCGTCGAGAACCAGCACCAGGCTCGGCACTGATTGATCGACAGCGCGGCAGCACAGCAGAACTGTGTGCGCTGCGCAGCAACGTAAGGACAAGGCAGGGAAGAGGCGGAACAGAGCAGACGCGCACTTTTTTGGCGGCTGAAAAGCAGAGGCCGGTAGCGCCTGGATGACGAGCTCGGTGCCTTTTGGCCATGGCAGCGGACTTTTTTGCCGCTGTCGTTGTCCATCCATGGCACCTGATTCCTCGCCGTGGTGAACCGTCCTCCAAGGTCGTCAAGCCAAGCCGGTTCGGTTCTGTGTTCGCCACGTCACATCTGGAAAATTGGGGAAAGCGCTTGTTAAGGAAAGTTCTGGCGTACAAGAATCTACTGTTCATGCTTCTGTTGCTGAACTCCACCTGCTTCTTCCTGACGGATGATAAGCGGGCCGGAATTCCATACTTTCAGGAGCTGTTCCTGCTGCTAGTCGTGGCAGCGACCGCCTGCCTGTTCGTCGCATGGAAGTGGGTCTATCAGTCCAAAACCAGCCTGTGGATCATTTTCATGGGCGTCATGCTGCCGTTGATATCGGCAGTGCTTGCAAACCTGAATTTCGGCCAGCCGCTGATGTACGGATTGCTGGAAGAGCGCCGTTTCCTGCAGTACCTGGTGTTCTTCCCGACGCTGTTCCTGCTGATCATGGCGTCTCCGACCCAAGAAGAGCTTGGGAAGTACTTCCTCTATGTGGCGCTGTTCTGCGCGACCTTGGGCTTTGCCTATTACCTGGGGATCATTCCCCAGAACAAAGGCGTTTCCTTCACGGTCGACGACTGGACGCAATATGAGGATCTGTTGAGGCCGAATCGCTTCCGTATCGGTTCGCCCTTCGTCACCATCTCCGCATTCATGTTGATGTACAGCATGCGGGACCGCGTGACGGTCGGCAGGTTGCTGATTTTGCTCTATTTCGTAGCCTATCTGTGGCTGGTTCTGCAGACGCGGCAGACCATGGTGGTTTGGGCCTTGGCGGGTATGTGGATCTTCCGCAAGCGCATTGACTCGTTGATGAAGATGAGCGTGCTTGGTGTGGCGATTCTCGTTGTTTCTTATCTGCTGGCACCGGAGTTCTATCACGCGCAGTACGCTCGATTCGATGCGTTGCTTTTCGACGCCACTTCTGGGCCGGGCGTACGGGAAAGAACCGTATCGATCATTCTGGACGCCATTAGTGCCAACAACTACTTCGGTATGGGCGCGTTGTCTCTGCAATGGGACGGTGGATTCTCGCGAATCTACAATTCGCACTTCTATCTTGCCGACGTCGGAATATTCGGTGTGTATTACCGATTCGGATTCCTGGCGCCTATCGCCGCTCTGGTGTTCTATGGCGGCTTCATCTGGATCATGCGCCAGTGCTCGGATAAAGGCGCTCTCCTGGCTGCGCTGCAACTGTCATTCGTCGTCAGTATGCTTAACTTCGCGCTTTCCAACGCGTTGACGTTTTCTGGCGATATTTACGGCATGGCTGCAGCGTTCTTCCTTTATTACGCCAAGCTGCAAACAGAAAATACGACTCTTACGGCAAATCTCGAACAGGTGAATTATGGTCAGTTTCAGTATCGTAACTATAAACTGGAATAATTTTGACGGCCTGAAGGAGACTTATCAAAGCTTGGCCGCTCAGACTTATCGGAACTTCCGCTGGATAGTCATTGATGGCGCATCCAAGGATGGCAGTGGTGAGTGGCTGAAAAGTCTGGATGACAGTCAGGCTGAAGTCACTATCGAGCCGGACAAGGGTATTTACGACGCGATGAACAAAGGGCGGGTTCGTGCAGTCGAGACGCCCGGCTATACCTTGTTTCTGAATAGCGGAGACTCGCTTGCCGACTCGAAAGTCCTTGAGCGAATAAGTGAAGAGCTGTCTAAGGTGGTCATTCAGCCGAAGTTCATCTACGGTGATTTCTATCGCAAAGAAGCTAACGGTGATTTGAAACTCACCAGTGCTCGTCCTATCGAACGTGCTCCGCTGGGCTTGCCCGCCAGCCATCAGACCATGTATTTCGAAAACGAGCGGCTGCGCACGTTCGAGTTCAGGCTCGATTACAAGTTGTCGGCAGACTACTGTCTATTGCTTGAATTTCTGAAAGGGTTGGATCTTCAAAGCGAAGTAATGCAGTTGTCATTCCCATTGTGCATCTTTGACACTTCCGGTGTTTCGCACAAACGACGCTTCGAGGCGATTCGAGAGGATATGGATATCAGAACGCGTTTTCTGAACTTTTCCAAGCCCAACGCCCTGGCCCTCTATGTACTGCATTATGTGCACACCCATACAAAGCAATTACGTGCGTCGTTAGGACGTTGAAACATCGACAGGTTTGCCATCTGGAAATGGACCGTTAAAAGAACAGGACACAGGAGTGCTCGATGAATTACCGAAGCCTGAATGATCTATCACGGCTCAGCAACGAATGTGCCAGCAAGATTCCAAATGATATCGACCTGGTGGTTGGTATCCCGCGAAGCGGGATGCTGGTCGCCAGCATCATCGCGCTGAAGCAGAACCTGCCGCTGACGGATCTCTATTCGTTCCTGCGCAATGATGACTTGAAGAAAGGCAACACTCGTACTTACAAGCATGCCGAACTGGTTAAACCCAGGGATGCGAAAAACATACTGCTCGTCGACGATAGTATTTCCTCGGCTAAATCGATGCGGGCCGCCGAGGAGCAGATACGGGCTATCTACAATGGCAACGTCGTGACGATGGCGGTGTTTGCCGAGCGGCATAACCGCCACCATGTGGATATGTATCTCGAGCTCGTCGAGCAGCCCCGCGTATTCGAATGGAACATCATGCACCACCCGTTTCTGACCCAGGCCTGTCTGGATATCGACGGTGTGCTTTGTGTCGACCCGACGATCGAGGAAAACGATGACGGGCCGAACTATCGGGATTTTCTCAGTTGCACACGGCCCCTGTTCATTCCTTCGGTCAAGGTCGCGCATCTGGTGACCAGCCGCCTGGAAAAGTATCGCGCCGAAACGGAAGAATGGTTACAGCGCAATGGTGTGCAGTACGGAACCCTGCACATGCTCGACCTTCCCACCGCTGAAGAGCGTCGTCGGCTGAATATTCATCACAAGTTCAAGGCTGAGGTGTATGCCAAACAACCGCTGACCCGGTTGTTTGTCGAGAGCGAGGTCAAGCAAGCTGTCGAGATCATGAAACTCAGCGGCAAGCCGGTGTACTGCATCGAAACCAACGAGATGTATGTGCCGGGTCAGGTCTACAACCTCAAGGCCAATACGCTGCGTAAAAGCTATAGCCTGAAGGCGAAACTGATCGGCAAGGCCAAATCGATACTCGGCAGAGGAGTGCCGGTAGCACCTTCTTCGAAGAGCTGAAAAGTTGTGTATCGGCCACGCCCTTGGGCGGCCGATACAAGTGAAGTGTCGTTCAGTTTGGTCCGATGCGATTGCAATCACCCTGACCGACATATTTGCTGAGTATGTCCCATTGTGGGCGGTCCTGGCCGTCCTTCGGCTCAATGGACAGTTTGTATTTGCCCCACGCCGAACCTGCCGCCCAATACGTCATCGGAATGCAGTGTTCCTGCAAATAAGCCAGCAGGTTATCCATCGCTTCCAGCAAGCGCGGTTCATCTGCCGGAATACCAAACTCACCGATATGGCCTTGCCTGTCATGCTTGATCAGCCAATCGATGAAAGGTTTGACCCGTTTGACGCCGAGCATGGTGTCGAAGTCGTCTTCCAGCGGTTCCTTGTATTGTCCGCTGCTGTGTTTGTCCAGATACAAGTGGGCGGAAAATATCAACTTGTCGGAGGGGTCTTTCAGTTGCAGCAGCGGATCATTGAACTTGGGCCAAAGAAAACTGCTCGACCAGAAGTTTCCTTCGATGAACAAGGGGCGCTTCTCGTCATGTTTTCTGATGGCGTCGATACCGGCCTGGGCTGCTGCCGGCCAGTATTCGTCGGCGCCGTGTGGCTCGTTCATGATGTCGTAGGCATAAAGCCCTTCCTGATCTTTCCAGCGCTTGGCGATGCGTTCCAACAAGTCTTCATATGCCGATATCGGTACGGCTTCGGTTCCTATGATCTGTTTCTGATAGCGGGCATAGTTATGGATATCGAGGATCACCCGTATGTCATGTTCGGCGGCTTGTTGGAAGGTTTGCTCGATCAACTGTGCGTAATCTTCGTCAAGCTCTGCATACAATTCTCGTTGCAGGCGTTCCCACATGATTGGGAAGCGAATGGTCTTAATTCCCTTCTCCTGCCACTGGGCGAAGTAGCCGGGGGCAGGGAAGAAATAATTTGTTTTATATTTTCCAGGAATGAAATTCCCGGAGAATGCGGCTCCGCCAATGTTAAGCCCGATCAAATCGATATTTTCTGCCTCGCTTGCGGCACTCCCGAGCACAAGTGCGAGTCCGAGGAGTATTCCTTTTGACCGTTTCGAAGCGCTGCGTGTCCTTATCATCTGACTACCTCTTCTTGCTCTTTGAGAAGGTGCCGCAGGGGCGGCTGCTTCGTTTGTCCGACGTGGGCGGGCAATGTTCAGTTTTTTCTAAGCGAATCTTCCTTACCGCGGTGTGCGATCCATGATTTGTCACGGCGGGTATCCAACGAGTTTTCAATCGAATTACAGACAGAGAAGCTATTTATGAAAAATCCCCTCACCAAAAGGACGGATCCTTTGATAGGGAAGCTGAAACTACTGGATGAAGTGGAGACCGGGCATTTCATTTCCGAGCTGAGGAAGCGTGAGTCGCCAACGATTCTTGGTTTTCTCAATCAGCACGGCTACAACATTGCGCAACGTCATCCTTCGGTTCGGGATAGCTTTCTCCAGGTCAATTACCTGCTGCGCGATGGCATCGGCATCAAGATCGCCTGCATGCTCAACGGTTTGGAACCGAAGGCCAATCTCAATGGTTCTGACTTCATTCCAGAGTTGATCGACGATCTGGTAGGTGACTCCGAGGATCGTTACGAGCTGTTTGCGATGGGCACGCGAGAGCCGTGGTTGAGCGATGGCGCCCGCAAGCTGTTTGGGAACCGCATGTTTCATGCGATAGATGGATTCAAGCGTTCCGAGGATTACCTGGCGTTCTATCGGCAGCACCATGTACCGGGTCGCTATCCGATCATTGTTCTGGCGATGGGCATGCCGAAGCAGGAGCATGTGGCTCTGCATCTTCAGAAGGCGATGGACACTCCTGCATTGCTGATCTGTGGCGGTGCGATTCTTGATTTCACGGCGCAGCGCTTCCCGCGTGCGCCGATGTTTTTTCGTCGATTCGGATTGGAGTGGGCGTTCCGCATGCTCATGGAGCCGCGCCGCCTGTTCAAGCGTTACGCCGTGGGTATCCCGCTATTTTTCTATTACCTGTCGCGTAATGCCTTCGCTGGATCTCGGCGCGTCGGCGGCTTCAACGCACTCAAGCGCGAACCCTGAACTCAGAAGAGAGGACGGACGCGTTATCGGCGCGTCCAGCAGCCCGTTGAAACTGCCTGCAGTTGCCCTTTTCAATGACTCGCTAGCGGGGAATGACCCGTAGCGTCATCAGCAAGCTGAACAGGTAGTGGCCCGAAAGCGTTATTGCATAAAGCAGCAGCACCGAGGTGATTGGTAAGTCCAGTAAGTGCGCGCTGACGAAACAGGCGACCGTCAGGATTGCGCGCTGCACGTTCAGCATCAGGAGCAGGCGCTGGCCTTCGAATATCGATAGCAAATGAGACGCTGGCGCGTGTATGAACTGGAACAGAAGATAAATCGCCAGGATCGATGCCAGCTCACCCGCCAGCTCCCACTGAGCCCCGAACGCAAGGGCGAACAGCGCCGGACCGAAGACCAGCAGCAATAGCGTGGGAGCGACCGCGAGTGCAAGCAGCCTTTTGATGACCGAATAGGTGACCGTGCGAATTTCGGCCGGGCGTTTGCGCCCCATCGAGGCGATCTCGGCGTAATAAGCCTTACTCGTGGAATGTCCCAGCAGGTTCATGGGCAGCGCCAGCGTCATCATTGCCAAACCCAGTTGCCCGGTGGTTCGGGCGTCATAGACGGATGCGGTCAGCAGCAAGGGAGCCTGGCTTGAGAAGATTTGCAGCAACTGCGATGGCAGGCGGTAGGCGGGAAAGCTCCTGTAGCGCTGCAACATGTACCAGCCTCGCCTCAGCGTAACGTGGCGCCAGTAGCGTTTCACGTCCGCGCGAAACGTCCGTACCAGTGTCATCGTTCCCGCGCCGGCGCCCAAGACCTGGCCCGCAAGAAGCCCGAGCGGCTTCAAACCCACCACTCCTAACGCAATCTTGGCAATCGACCCGATGACGCTCTGCTGCAGCTGAGTCCGGGCTATGGTCGGATAGGCGCGTCGGCGAACCGCCCAGATCAGCAGCACTTCATATATACCTGCACTGAACAGGGCGAAGACCAAAATCCAGCGGTACGGTATCAGCGCCTCCACCGAGGCCACGGTCAGCAGAGCGGGGCCGACCAGCGCGAGCATCACGCTCAAGGCCATGGTCATCAGGACGATGAGGAGGGCGGATAGCGCCATCAGGATCATGGCGGTGCTGTCTCGGCGGGGCAGCGGGACGGCAAGCTCGTAACGCAGCGTCATCAAGGGCGTCAGGATCAGCAGCAGGGCGGTAAAAACCGAAAGAATGCCGAAATGCTCGGGGGTGTAGATCCGAGTAAGGATCGGGATGGCAGCCAAGCCCGCGATTCTCGCCAGCCCATTGCCGACGGCGAGGGTCGCCATGCCTTTGAATATCTTCGCCGAAGACCCGCCGGCAAACCGCTGGCTGGCTGCAGCGAGTTTTTCTGACAGGCTTAGAGTTGGCAAGGCAGTTCTCCCTGAGCGTGCCGTTTGAGCAAGCGGGCTCCGTCGCGGTCTTGTGAGGATGTCGCGCAATGGCGGCGGGCTCTATTACAGGGAGCCTGAATAAGCGGTTGCGAGCGATCCAGCTATATGAAGCTATGAAGACAGAAAAGTTTCTCGAGGCTCCAGCTCTACCGAACCTGTTTTATTGTCGTGGGGCATTGCCGCTCATGTGGCTATGCCAGCTGCGCTCAGGTTTTGCTTGGTCCGGTTGCCTTGAGCGGCTCTCCAACACCCTCGTCATAGGTCAGCTCACCGTCTTCCAGTCTTGCTGGCGAGGTGTAAGGATGAAGCGTCAGCCGCTGTTCGTCCTGGATATGCCATACCTCGATGCCGCGCAGCTTCAGCACGTCCGACACCATGGAGCGATGACATCGCCACCAGAGAACCTCCGCGCACATCATGGCGGTTGGCTGGCGGGCGGCCAGGCGCAGGAGCCGTTGCAATCCGCTGGCGAACTCCTCGCTTTTCAGATGCTCGGCGTAGCCGCGGAACGAGGTGTTGCGCCACGCACTCGTGCTCGGCCCTGGAGAGGCTCGGCGGCGGCCGCCGAGCTCCTCTATCCACTCATAGCCGATGCCGTGCTGGGCGAGCGAGGCTTCCAGATTCGCCGACATGAACTGAGGCAGGCGTCTCGACCCGGGGAAGCGGCGAACATCGGCGATCGCCTCGATACGGTAGTGGCGTAGCAGCGCGATGAGCGCCTCGGGCGTGTGCGTGGAATGGCCAATCGTCCAGATCTGTTGGGGCAGGGTCATCCGATTTTGCTCAGCGCGCTTCCCTTGTGCATTGCGACGTGGTCGGTCTTGTCGCTTTTGATCTCGTATTGGGGTTCGTCGGAACTGGCTCTGCGCGTGTGTCCTTTGTAGTCGGTATCGCGCGTATGCACCTTGGTGATATGGCCAGTGACATGACCGGCTTCTGAATTCCAGCGGACGTGATCACCGACTTTGAACGTGTGCTGCGTCATGGTGGCTCCGATTGCTGTCGTGGGGGTTCGTTTCGGGAATTACCGGGGCGGAAATCCCCCTTCCTCTCCTATCAGCCGACCGGAAATCGGAGGGTCTTGCTGTGACCGTTCGTCGGCTCGCCCTATAGCCGGAAGCGAATCTGCCGAGGGCGAAATTCAAAAAAATGACGCCGGCCTGATGAGTAAATAAACGATTTAAAGCGGCTGGGGTGCCATTAAGCGCAATATCAAAGAGCCATATTCTAATAGCGCATTAATGGCTGGCCAAAAAGATGGCGGAGATTTGGCGATCTAATGCCGTCAAAAAAATTTTGAGTTCTTTTTAAAACCTATTATAAAGCCGCCACGCAACGGATTGCCGGGTTCACCCACTAGGTAATCCGGCGTCCTTTGCCAAGCGGTTCGTCCGGTTGCGCGTAGTGAGATATCTGCCAGTAAGCGCCTGTACGACTTAATTAACTCCCGCACTTTTTTAAAGGCTCCGGCCTTTCGAAGTATTAAGTTTCGGAGAGACTGAATGTCTATCAATGTTTTTACTGGTGCCCCTAAGGCACTTGTCCGCTCCATCGCTCTCGCTGCAGTATTTGGCACTTTCGCCATGAGCGGTCACGCAGTTGCTGATATTTCGATAACTGCATCGTCGGCGACTGCCTTCACCTCCTCGATCAACAAGTTCAACAGCACCGATTTCCTCAATGGTGTCTGGCGCAAGTCTGCAGGCCTTTCGGTCCCGGCATCGTCCGCTGCGATCGCCGCATTCAAGCCGGGCGTACAGATCAAGTTCGCTGACGGCCAGGTGCGCAAGATCACCCGCGTCTACGTGGTTGGTAAGAACATCAGCATCTACGTCGACGGCGGTCTGCTCGATGGCGCTAAAGTTGGTGCACCGCGCACTGTCAGCACCGTAGTCAGCTCGAATACTGCGAAGCCAGCGCCAGCGCCAGCGCCAGCGCCAGCGCCAGCGCCGACTGCGCCCGCACCGACTCCGGCTCCGACTGCACCTAGCAGCAGCTACACGGCCAGCATGAATAGCTTTACCAACTCAGATTGGGAAAATGGCATCTACCGCAAGTCGGCTGGCTTCTCGATCCCTGATAACGCCGCTAACAAGTCTGCGTTCGTTGTCGGTGCCTCGGTGAAACTGGCCGATGGTCAAGTGCGTCAGGTCGCTGCGGTCTACGACGTTGGCGCTCACCTGTCGGTGATGCTGAAGGGCTCTGCACTGTCGGCCAGCGCTGTGGGCTATCCGAAGACCATCAGCGTGGTGTCCGGCACTGGCGCGACCACGCCTTCGGTTTCGAAACCCGCTCCGGCTCCGGCTCCAACGCCTGCTCCGACTCCAGCTCCGGCGCCTACCCCCCCGGTGGTCTCCGACGGCAGCGGCATCGACCTGGTTGGCGTCAACTTTGGTTCCGGCGTGTTCGATCCGGGCACCGTTCCGGGCGTTTACAACAAGGGCTACACGTACGCCGACGAGTCCTACTACAAGCGTCACAGCGAGCTGGGCTTCAAGCTGGTCCGTCTGGGCTTCCTGTGGGAACGTATCCAGCCCAAGCTCGGTACCGACCTGAACGCAGCTGAGCTGGGGCGCATCAAGCTGTCGCTGGATCATGCACAGAAGCACGGCATCAAGGTCATCCTTGATATGCACAACTACTACCGCTATTACGGCAAGGTGATCAACTCACCGGAAGTACCGCGGGCGCAGTTTGCCGAGACCTGGCGCAAGATTGCCGTGGAGTTGTCCAGGCACCCGGCGCTGTATGGCTACGGTCTGATGAACGAGCCGTACAACACTGGCAATAACATGTGGCCGCAAACTGCCCAGGCAGCTGGTCAGGCGATCCGCAAGATCGACCCCACTAATTGGATCATGATTGCCGGCGATCGTTACTCCAGCGCCTTCCATTGGCAGAAGTACAACACCCAGCTGATCAACGATCCGTGGATGCGCGATCCGAAGAACAACCTGGTTTACGAGGCGCACCAGTATCTGGACTTCGATTACTCGGGTACCTATACCAAGCGCGCCGAAACCTTCCATCCGATGCTTGGCGTCGAGCGGGTCAAACCATGGGTGGAGTGGCTGAAGAAGAACAAGCTGCGTGGTTACATTGGCGAGCATGGCATCCCGGATTTCTCTCCGTCTGCTGTCGTCGCTACTGACAACCTGCTGGCCTACCTGAACGAGAACTGCATCCCGAGCACCTACTGGGCAGCTGGTCCGCGTTGGGGTGAGAACATCATGTCGCTGGACGTTCGGAGCGGTAAGCACCGCCCACAATTGGCTCCGCTGCAGAAGCATGCAAAAGCCAAGAAAACTTGCTCCACCATCGGTCCGCTGTAAATCGCGACCAAAAAAAGAAAACGGGCCTACGGGCCCGTTTTTTTATGCGTTGAAAAAGGCGGCTACAAACAAGAGTGCTGCTCGTCGGATGCGGTTTCGCTCGGTGGGGAAGGGTGGGGCGCGACTTCGATTTATCGGAGCTGTTTAAACTATCGAGCAACCGTTTCGCTTGTTAGCTACGCCGTTACGCTTAAACCCATTAGTTTGGCGGCATTGCAAAGAATTGCGGGCAAGTTGCCATTAACCGGGTTTGGAAAAGTTAAGCAAAAAAGAAGTTTACGCAACTAACTTTCCCAGTCGGGGGCTTGCCGAAATAAGGGAACTCGAAAATACAGCCCCGGTCACCATATATGTGCGCACCGAAATTACACAGTTCGCGGTTCTGCAATTGCTGTGTTTCTACGGACCGTGGTCTTCCGGCCAAGCCATATAAAAGGTGAATCAAAATGACGACACCCGACGAAGAAATCACTGGTTACGGTGGCCAGCCCAAGACCGGCCCCAATTCCGCTTCCAGCACTTCAACCTCTACCTCCAGCCAGTCCACCACCGGCTCGACGATGGGGCATGCAGCTGAAGACGCGAAAGCCAAGGCTCGGCACGCTGCCGATGAGGTGAAAACTCAAGGCAAGAGCCA
>Ga0163223_100211_pt1 | contig 20305 bp, 17 predicted proteins | sample MSEWel2016_02_17_2_FD_113147 | JGI IMG/M metagenome (GOLD analysis project Ga0163223, IMG submission 113147) | Subsurface microbial communities from deep shales in West Virginia, USA - MSEEL Well Study Marcellus 5H_2016_02_17 ...
ACAGCTTATCAGAGCAGCTTAAGGCGCATAGTATCCTCAGACGCTATTACGGTCTGGTAAAAGGAAGTGTTAAGCCCCATCGCGGTACGGTGGACATGCCCATTGGCAGACATCAACAGCTCAGAATAAAAATGGCGGTGGTGGAAAAAAACTCAAAATCAGCGATTACGCATTTTGAAGTTGTTAAGCGGTATGCCCAGTATACCCTCCTGCGTTTTCAGCTGGAAACCGGCCGGACGCATCAAATCCGAGTACACATGGAAAAAATCGGCCATCCGTTGGTAGGAGATCCATTGTACGGGAAGGGAGACAAGAACAACCCCTTTAAGACGGAAGGTCAATGTCTCCATGCTCATACTCTGGGTTTTACACATCCTCGAACGGGTGAACGTTTAGTTTTTAGAACACCGCTTCCAGAAGCGTTTAAATTGGTATTAAAGAATCTAAAATAAGCTAAACCGAATCGACAAAAACGTCCATTGTTTCAATAGCTTCCTGAGTTGGAGTAACATACATGGTGTTTTGATGGGTAAAGATAACCATGCCCGGTTTGGCTTTGCTCGGCTTTTTGAGGTACCTAAACTCAAGGTAATCAACGGCGACATTGCTTGAACCTTTTGATTTGCTATACCATGCCGCCAAATTGCCAGCTTCCAGTAGTGTCTTTTCAGTGATGAAGCGTCCACCAGCCACAATCAGTACATGGGAACCAGGAGCATCTTTGACATGAAGCCAACAGTCTTCGTTTTTGCCCATTTTAGTGGATATGAAATCATTCTGGTAATTGTTTTTACCAACAAAAATATGGAAGCCTTCGGATGAAATATAATGCAAGGGTTTTGAAGGAACCTGTTTTTTCTTATCTTCTTTCGAAAGTGCCTTTTTGTTAAATTCAGAATGGAGAAATTCATGGCGGATCTCATCCAGTTCGGCTAACTCAGTGGACTGGTTTAAACTGTTGACCAAGCTCTCCAAATAATAGACTTTTTCTTCAGTTTCTAAAATATAACCAACGAGATGTTTTAGTGCAATTTTGCTTTTGTTGTACTTTTTATAGTAGTGTTGGGCGTTTTGAGCCGGGGTACGATTGACTTTTAACGGGATATCGAGGGTTTGACAGTCGGGATCGTAGTAGTTAATCAGAGTCGCAATTTCCTGACCTTTTTGGATGGCATAAATATTGGCGGTGATTAAATCGCCGTAAAGTTTAAATTTTTCGCTTTTGTGGGAGGCCTCCACATCCTGTTGGAGGTTGGCCAGCTTTTTAATATTTTTTTTGACCAGAAGATCAAGCTGCTGACTAAGATTGGCCGCCCGAGTTTTGAAGCGTAGCGCTTTATCCCGTTTAAAGTAATAGGCTTCAAGCATTTTTGAAATAGACGGATATGTCTCACTGCGATGATCGGCCCGTAAATAGTGGAGGTCAACGGTCGAAAAATCGACCATTTTCCGCCCCAGATAGAGAATCACAGGGACAGCGTGTTGTTCTATTTCGTTAACAACCTGAGCAAATCCTGCATATAAAAATTGCGTTTGCTTTTTGGTGAGATCGGATCCATTAGAATGGGGGTCGACACCGCTGCGGAAGGCAATCTCTTTAGCGATGTTGGGACTGATACCGAGAAACGCCTGAATAAAAAATTTTTCTACTGACAAGTTGCGATGATTGGTTAAGAGTTCATAAAAATGTTTCTCGTCAATTCCAGTAAATCCATGGCGATTATTCTCCGGAGGATAAACGTAATCTCGTCCCGGCAGAATTTGACGGTAACGACTGGAAGTCGAACCTACTTTTTTCATCGAATCCAGAATTTTCATGGATTCATCAACCAGGATAATATTGCTGTTTCGACCCATTATTTCAACCAGTAGTTTTCGGACAACCGTTTCATTGAAATCATTTTTGGATGAAATAGATAATTCCATGACGCGATCAGTTTCATGCTGGGTAATCGCAACAATAGTACCGTTGAGAATATATTTCCTCAATACCATGCAAAAACTTGGCGGCGCGCTGGGGTTTTCTTTCATTTTTTCTGTCAAATAGGCGCGGGGATTGCCGGTGTTGGCAGAAAGTAAGAGATGGTGTTTTTGATTTCCATGGTTAACTAAAAGCCGGATTTCATCGAGCTCCGGTTGATAAATTTTTCGTATTCGACCTCCAATTAAGAGGGGTTTAAATTCTTCGATTAAGTGATACAGGGTTACGCCATCATAAGCCATATAAAAATGCTCCTTTCAAGTAGTCAGATCGTGATAGGATGATTTTATCATGTTATTCACCGATATAAAAGGGTTTTTAAAATCAAGAAATAAGAATTGATTAAGCAAAGTGTAACCAAAATCTATTTAGTGTTTAATGAGTAGGGAATCGTTGACATTTTTATAAGGATTAGATATAGTGTATTGATTAAACAACTATGATAAAAATTGTGCCATAGTGTTTAATAATCTTTTGTTTAAATAATGCATAAATTACAAGAAAAGCAGTGGCCAGGATATGAGTTTGATTTTTAAATATGCTGAAATTTACTCGGTGTATGGAAATGGAGAAACATCATGAAAAGTATGACAGGCTTCGGTCGAAAAGATTATCGTGATGAGGAATTTGATTGTTCAATAGAAATAAAAACAATTAATCATCGATTCAGAGATTTTTTTGTTAAAATTCCCAAAACCCTTAATCCAATCGAAGAAAAAATCCGAAATACAGTTTCGCAAAGTATTGCCAGAGGACGAATCGAGATATTTATAAAATATTCGGAATTCGGGATCAAGAATCGTCGAATTGTCTTTAATCGTGATCTTGCTAAAAATTACATTTCAGTATTAAATGAAATTCGTCGACTTGATTCAATGATAGGGGATGACCTGAGTTTATCCTTAATTTCTAAATTTCCAGATGTCATTATAATTGAAGAAGATATCGATGACTATGAGAGCATCTGGCTAAAAATTCAGCCGATTTTAATAAAGGCCCTTGAAGAAGTTGATGCCAGTCGTGAACGTGAAGGAAGTGCCTTAAAAGCTGATGTTGTCAGTCGCTGTGTTGTTATTCAAAATTATGTTAAACAGATCAGAGAGAAAAGCCCGGAAATGCTGGAACGCTACAGAGGTGAATTGCGGGAAAAAATATCTTCCTACGTCGAGTCGGTTGAAATAGACGAAAAACGTTTATTAACTGAGGTCGCTGTGATGACCGACAAGTTAAACATCGACGAAGAATTAACCCGTCTGCAAAGCCATTTGGATCGGTTGGAAGGTATGGTCGAAGAAACTGAACCGGTTGGCAGAAAATTGGATTTTCTGATCCAGGAGGTAAACCGTGAGATCAATACCATTGGATCAAAAGCCAGCGATTTAGCGATTGCTAATAGTGTTGTTGATGTTAAAAGTGAGATCGAAAAAATTAGAGAACAAATACAAAATATTGAGTAGGGGTGTTAAATAAATCTATGAGTGATTGTCCAGTAGTAAACCAGGAATTAAAAAAAGAACATTTAACAGAATCTTTTTTCGAACGAGAAAAGGGTATTCTCATTGTAATATCAGGACCCTCCTGCGCCGGTAAGGGTAGTGTATGTAAAATTATTTGTCGAAAGAACCCAGATCTCAGGCTGTCAATTTCTGAAACCACGAGACAGCCAAGAAACAGTGAGAAGCATGGGCGAGATTATTTTTATATTTCTAAGGCCGCTTTTGAAGAAAGAATTAAGCAAGGACAGTATCTGGAATACGCAACAGTTTATGAAAACTACTATGGAACACCTAAAGATTATGTGGAAGATCTATTGGAATCTGGATTTGACGTCATTCTGGAAATTGATATCCAAGGCGCAGCTAAGGTTCGAACCAACTATAAAGAAGGTATTTACATTTTTATTGTTCCGCCATCGATGCAGGAATTGAAACGGCGAATTGAAGAGCGGGGAACGGAGAGTAAAGAACAAATGGATATGCGTTTAAATTGCGCCTATGAAGAAATGAAGAATGCCGATGATTACAGTTATATCGTCATCAACGATGATCTGGACGATGCGGCACAACGGGTACAAAGTATCATAACGGCTGAAAAATGCCGAACTGAGAGACTAAAAAATAAAATTGAAGATATACTTGGGAGGTAACAATGCGATATCCTGCATTAAATGACTTAATTAAATTAGCGGACAATAAATATTCATTAGTATTGGCAACAGCTAAACGGGCGAGAGAAATAGTAGAAGGTGATGAGCCATTGGTGAAAATAAAAATCGATAATCCGGTTACAATCGCAACCAATGAGATTTCGGAAGAAATGATCCATTGTGTACATAAAGTTCATGAACCGGATGAGGATTTGAGTTCTTTAAAGGCCGCTGATAATCAGGACACAGCATTATTAGCAGAATAGGATTAACTGACTGTGAAAATTGCCGAAGTTTTTTTAAACCAGACCAACAAACGTATCGATCATCCCTATGACTATCGTATTCCTCAACAGCTAGAAGCAGTCATTGAAGCAGGAATACGTGTTGTTGTACAGTTCGGGATCGGAAATCGGCGGGTTGAAGGTTTTATTATATCAATTAAAGAAACAACTAATTTTACCGGTAGAATCAAAGAAATTACGGAAATTATTGATAGTCAACCAATTTTAAATAAAGAACAAATAGAATTGTGTCTTTGGATGAAGACCACCTATTGTTCTTTATTTTATGAAGCCCTTTCTTATTTTACGATGTCAATACAAGTTAAAGATGAGACCTATTATTACAAAAACCAGGGCAGTTTTGACCTGAATTTGAAAGAAAATTGGTTTTTGGAGCATTATTATCCAAAAGATCAAAAGACCCTTCGACAAAAAAAAGTAAAACCGGAAGACCGAGTTATTTTGGTTGAGTTGGTTGAGAGAAAAATACTTGCTGCAAAAAAAAGATGGAGAATTCTGAGTGATCCCACTGCCGCAGAAACTGCGGGAGAAATAAGCTATCACCTAACTGATCTTGGACGCGAAGCCATTGACAGCAATAAAAGGATGGGCAAAAAGCAACTTGAACTACTAAAAAGTCTGCAAAATAATGATATGATGGCGGCAGATCTAAAAATGCTATCGGCACAATTTAAAAAAAGCCTAAACCCATTGATCTTAAAAAATTATGTGATTGAATATGAGGCTTCACCTCATCAAAACGCACACAATTCATCTCGATTTGAAAAGCAAAGACGATCAGTTGTTTTAACAGCTCATGAGCAGCTTAATTACAAGCGGTACCTGGAACTGACGAAAGCGAAATCAGGTGTTTTTTTTCATGTGTTTGATGGGACCAGCAAATATCGACTGTTTTTCAAAGCAATTGAAGACCAGCTAAAATCCGGGAAGTCGGCTGTCGTTATCTTTCCGGAAGTCAATATGACGTTTTCGCGAATGGAAATGTTTTACAAGTACTTTGGTGACCAAGTAGGGGTTTTTCATGGGCAGCTCACCCCAAAAGAACGCACAGATCTGTATCGGCGAGTACGCGATGGGGAACTTAAAGTGGTCATTGGTGTGCGAACGGCCCTGTTCTTACCATACCAAAATCTGGGTCTGATCATTATTGATGATGACCACGACCCGTCACATATCAGTATCTCAACACCGCGGTTTCATATCGCCGATATTGCTAAAAAAGTGAGTGCGTTAATGGGTGCAACTTATCTTATCGCGGATGATACGCCACGGGTGGCGACTTGGTACCAAATCGAAAAAAATGAGATCGCCAAGATCCAAATTGGTGTCGAACAGAAGCTTCGACAGGCCATTGAAATTGTTGATATGCAAAAGGAAATGCACCAGGGAAACATGGGTATTTTAAGCCGAACCCTGGTTAAATATTTGACAACCAGCTTATTACATAAACGCATGGGTGTTTTATTTATTAATAATAAGGGTTATGCCAACAGTGTTTTATGCCGTAACTGTGGCCATGTTGAGAAATGCCCCCAATGTGGCGTCGCTTTAAAATACTTCAATCAGGATCATTCATTGCATTGTCATTACTGCGGCTACAAAAAAGCGGTTCCAATAAAGTGTCCGAAATGTAACAGCGAAAAAATTAGACACATGGGTTTTGGGCTCGATCAGTTAGAAGAGTATCTTAGTAAAGTTTTACCAGACGCGCGAATTGGAATTGTCCAGGGGGCGATGAATCGTACTGAAATAAAAAAAATGAATCGGGCGATCAGCGACGGTGAGATCGATATATTAATTGGAACCCAGGTTATCATCAAACACTTTAATTTTACCAATGTTGGTGTTGCTGCCGCTGTTTTGATTGATCGCGATCTTAATCAGGGGAACTATCAGGCGTCAGAAACAGTCTATCAGACATACAGTCGTTTTTTTGTAAAAGCCATGGATGGTACAACAAAGGGACTGATTCAAACCCATGAGCCTGAAAATGAAACAATTTATTCCATCAAGAATGAAAACTTCCAGGAGTTTTACCGGGGTGAAATACGCTATCGTCAACTGATGAAATACCCGCCAATTGTTAACATGGTTAGTTTTAGTGTTTTTCAAAAGAATGAAAAAGAAGCGGAAAACGATGCGTTTTCGTTGTACGTTGCCATAAAAAATGAATTAAAAATGTTTGGCGATGGGCATACAGTTTACAAGCCGGTGCGAGTCGGAGCAACTAAAGGTGGAAACATTACCTATCAAATTGTGCTCAAGACATTAAAGGCAGAGGTTTTTCAAAATTTAATGCCAAAAATCATTAAGCTTGGTATAATAGAAGCGTTAAAATCGAAGGTATCTGTTCATATAGATTTATAAAAGACTCAATGAATCAGGAGGATAAAATGGCAATTCGACAAATCAGAATTGATGAGGACCCAATTCTTAGAAAAAAGTCCCGGGTTATCGAAGCAATCGATGAAAAAATAAAAATATTAAATGACGATATGGTGGAAACCATGGGAGAAGCCGATGGGGTTGGTTTGGCTGCCCCCCAAGTCGGTATTTTAAAACGGCTGTTTGTTATCGATGTAGGGGATGGACCCATGACCTTTATTAATCCGACTATCATTTCTACTGAAGGTGAAGAAGAAGATGAAGAAGCTTGCCTCAGTCTTCCGGGACAGTCGGGGATAGTCAAACGACCACAATCATTAGTTGTTGAAGCAACCGATCTGGAAGGCACTGTTTTTCAACTTTTCTGTTCAGATCTGCTGGCAAGAGCAGTTTGCCACGAACTTGATCACCTCGATGGAATTTTATTTATTGATCGAGTTGAAAAATGAAAAATATTAAGGTGATATTTATGGGAACAACCGATTTCGGTGTTCCTGCGCTGGAAAGTTTGATAGCCGCCAGATATGAGGTCGTCGCAGCAATTTGTCAGCCGGATCGACCCAACAAAAGAGGTAAAAAAATTGAAATGCTTCCGTTAAAAACCAAAGCATTAGAGCTGGGAATCCCGGTTTTACAACCTGAAAACATTAAGGAACCTCAATTCATTGACCAATTAAAGCGTTTTGCCGCGGATATTTTTATCGTTGCGGCCTATGGACAGATCCTATCTAAAGAAATCTTAGCGATACCAGTCTATGGCGCCTTAAATATCCACGGCTCGTTATTGCCGGAATATCGGGGCGCCGCACCAATTCAACGGGCGATCATCGACGGAAGAGCAAAAACAGGTGTTACCATTATGCAAATGGCCGAAGGTATGGATACCGGAGATATGCTGGCAAAGGCGGAATGTCCAATTACGGAGACCACAACTTTTTTTAGCCTCTATCGTGATCTATCAGTTTTAGGCGCAGCTTTACTTATTGAAACGGTAAAAAATCTGATTGAAGGATCGCTGACGCCGGAGCCCCAAAATGATGCCTTGGCCACCTATGCCCAGAAAATACTTAAAGATACCGGTCATATCAATTGGACAAAAAGCAGTCGAGAGATACTATTTTTGATTAACGGTACGGATCCTGTGCCAGGGGCACATGCGGTTTATCGGGATCAAAAAATAAAATGCTTTCTTCCTGAGATTATCGCCTGGGAAGGGCTAGAAAAACCGGGAACCATTGTTATCGCCAGTGATCGCAGCGGACTAGCGGTGAAAACCCGGGATGGCGCTTTAAAGATTGGTTCCGTGCAAGCACCAGGTAAAAAGCGGATGGAAACCACTGTTTTTTTACGCGGGAAAAAAATGGAGACTGGAACAGTTTTAAACTAGTCTAAGCAGTTCTTTAGGAAACGATGCTAAGATTTTAAAAAATAAAGGAGGATATGCAATGTTTTTTTTAGAGTATTATTGGACGATGCTGATACTTGTTCCGGGAATCATTTTTGCGGCCTATGCTCAGCACCAGGTAAGCAGCGCTTACAAAACCTATAGCAGGGTGCCAACTAAAAATGGGATGACTGGGGCAGACGCAGCCCGTCTACTGTTAAACGCTAATGGATTAAATAGCATCAATATTGAAAACGTGGCAGGAAATTTAACCGATCACTACGACCCAAGGCATAAAATCATGCGCTTGTCTTCCGGAGTAGGACAACAGGCAAGCGTCGCAGCAGTCGGGATTGCCGCTCACGAAACGGGTCATGCAATTCAAGACAAGGAAGGCTATTGGCCGTTGCGGTTTAGAGGTTTTATTGTGCCCATCACTGGTTTTGCCTCAAATTTAGCCTGGCCACTTTTTTTTATCGGGCTTTTATTTGGACAAACCTCTGGTTGGGGAGTGACGTTTATGAATCTGGGAATCATTCTCTTTTCATTTAGTCTCTTTTTCACAATCGTTACCTTACCGGTGGAATTTAATGCCAGCAAGCGTGCCATTACTGCACTCGTTGACAATAATCTCTTGCAGCCGGGAGAAGAAGTTGGTGTTAAAAAGGTTTTAAGAGCAGCGGCGCTCACTTATGTTGCGGCTGCGCTAATGGCTTTGTTAACATTGATTCGGTTACTCGTATTAAGAGGTTCAAGAGATTGAAAAATATTCGAAAAATTGCCTTAGAAACACTACTGAAAATTGACTATGATGGAGCCTACTCCAATCTGGAAATCAAAAGAACCTTGCAATGCCTTGTCATTAAAGACGAAGACCGTCGCCTTTACTTAAATATTGTTTATGGCTGTCTTCAAAATCAGATTTATTTGGATTATCTAATCAAACAGCAAAGTAGTCGACCCGTAAATAAGTTGCACAAAGAGGTTAGTGAGATATTAAGAATAGCCATCTATCAACTCTATTTTTTGGATAAGATTCCCAATTATGCGATTGTCAATGAATCAGTCAATTTGGCCGCAGAGCTTCAGCCGCAGGCTAAAGGATTCATTAATGGTGTACTGCGAAACATTATGCGAAAAATTGAAAGTGATGGAAAAGAATTTAAATTTGAGAACTGGGGAAATGAAAAGGAAGCATTGTCAATACGCTATTCGGTGCCACTGTGGATTGTCCATAAGTATTATGAAGTTTTTGGTGTGGAAAAAGCCGAGGCAATCATTCCCCTGTTAAATGAAAAACCGCCATTTACGGTGCGCTGTAACACTTTGAAAACATCACAAGATCAATTGATTAAAGACTTTCAGGGTGCCGGGGTCGATGTAATACCCGGAACCTTGTCGCCCAATGCCATCCACCTGACTAACCTGGGGATTTTTGAGAGTAACATTGAAAATTTTCATTTATACCGAGATGGCCATTTTCTAATTCAGGATCAGGCCGCGATGCTGACGGTCGAGCGGTTAAATCCCAAACCGGGGGATCGGGTTTTGGACATGTGTGCGGCACCGGGCGGGAAAACAACCTATCTGAGTCAGATGATAAAAAATCAGGGACAGATCATTGGTCGGGATGTATACGCCAGTCGTCTGGAGCTTATCAAACAAAGCATGCAGCGGCTGGGTTGTACAAATATCAGTCTTGAAGATCAGGATGGCTGTGATTTTTCGCAAGCCGATGAAGCCTCATTTGATAAAATTCTATTGGACGCTCCCTGTACAGGTCTTGGGGTAATCAGACGAAAACCGGAGATAAAATATCATAGTACCAAAGAAGGCCGCAAAGCATTGGTAAAGATGCAGGCGATCTTACTTGAAAATGCCGTCCGCTATCTAAAACCCGGTGGTGAGCTGCTTTATTCAACCTGCACCGTTAACAAAGATGAAAATGAAAATCAAATAAAAAAGCTTTTGGTTAAATTTCCCCGACTGCAGATCATTCCCGATAACAAAGGCAATGACTATACCTATACCAGCCCTCTAATCGATGGCTGCGACAGTTTTTTTATGTGTTTATTAAAAAAATAGCAAGGCTGGTTTTGTAACGGGCGGGCTTTGATAAACAATAACCAGAGAAAAAGAATTTTGAAAAAATTGAATTTGTTCAATTGTTTTGATATAATAATACAATCTATGTAAAGCATCCCGTTTAGTGTAATGCTTCTCTGATAGTATAGGAGTAAAACATGAAGGAAAATATTTTTGGCAAAGACATCAGTGAGTGTGAAGGACTCATGATCGGCCTTGGTGAAGCCAGGTATCGTGGGCAACAATTGTATCAATGGCTCTATGAGAAAAAATGTGAAAACTTTAGTGAGATGACCAATTTTTCCTGCGGTTTAAGAGAAAAGTTATCAAAAAAATATGAATTATTTCATGGTAGCATTCAAACCAAGCAGGAAGATCATCATGATGGTACAAAAAAATATTTAATTGAGCAAAAAGATGGTCAATACATTGAAGCTGTGTTAATGCACTATGAACATGGCGCTTCGTTATGTGTGTCAACACAGGTTGGATGTAACATGGGGTGTAAATTCTGTGCCTCCACAAGGGGCGGTAAAATCAGAGATTTAAGCGCCGGAGAAATATTGGATCAGATTTATTTAGTAGAAAAAGAAGAAAATATGCGAATTTCTAATGTTGTCATCATGGGGATTGGCGAACCGCTTGATAATTATGATGAAGTGATCAAGTTTATTCGTATTGCCAATACGGGCTTTGGAATCGGTCAACGTAAGATCAGTCTTTCCACCTGTGGAATTATTCCGGGGATCGAAGCTTTAGCGGATGAAAATTTGCAGATTAATCTTGCCATATCGCTGCATTCTGTTTTTTCAGAGCAACGAAAAGTGTTGATGCCAATCGCAAGTCGCTATGAGTTTGAGCCATTGATGGCGGCCTGTAAATCATATTTCAAAAAAACCGGAAGACGCATTACCTATGAGTATGCCCTAGTCGACGGTTATAATGATCGTGATGAAGATATCGTGGGATTGATCAAACTGTTAAAAGGAAGTCAAAACCATTTGAATCTGATTGGTTTAAATGAGATCCAGGAAACGGATTATAAAGAGAGTCCCCGATTAAAATACTTCCTTGGGGAGCTGGAAAAATACGGCATTAATGTTACGTTGAGGCGAAAAATGGGAAGAGAAATTGACGCTGCATGTGGTCAGCTTCGAAAAAAAAGATATGAGGATAAGGTGAGTGTATGAAATGTGCCTATGGATCCAATGTTGGATCACTGAGAAAGGTAAATCAAGATGCCTACTTGGCAGCAACCATAAAAAATGTTGATCGTCTTTCTTATGTTTTTGCAGTGGCAGATGGACTGGGAGGGCATCGCAGCGGTGAAATAGCAAGTAAAACAGCGGTCGATTTTATTAAGAATAATTTATCGGGAATTAAAAATTATTTTGATCCCGAAGAGATGATGTCTTTTGTAAAAGCCATTAATTTAGAACTTAAAAAAAATGGTGACGATGAGCCCGCACGTTTGGGTATGGCAACAACCCTGACCATGTGTATCGTTGATGGAAATTATTTGTGTATTTGTCATGTCGGCGACAGCCGAACCTACAGTATTACAGAGGATGCAATTATCCGCCTGACGAAAGACCACTCACTTGTTCAAATCCTGGTTGATGAAGGAAAAATAACCCAAGAGGAAGCAGAAATACATCCCCAGAAAAATGTAATTACCCGGGCTCTGGGAACCGATAACTCAGTGAATGTTGATTTTTATCGTTATGAGATCAATCCGGAAGCAATCTATATGATCTGTTCGGATGGTCTTTTTAATATGGTTTGCGACCAGGATATGAAGACCGTTATTTTGGAAAATAGTCTGGAAGATGCAGCAAAAAAACTCATCGATCTGGCAAACATAAACGGAGGCAAGGACAATATCACCGTTGTCCTATTTAAGCCTCTGGAAGGGGTGCCAAATGCTAAGTAGAACCTTAGGAAAACGTTATGAGATTGTGGAATTAATTGGACGAGGTGGGATGGCCTATGTTTATAAAGCTCGGGATTTAAAACTGAATCGTTATGTGGCAGTTAAAGTGCTACGTGAAGAGTATACTGAAAATGAACAGTTTATTAAAAAATTTGATCGGGAATCTCAAGCTGTCGCCTGTCTATCTCATCCTAATATTGTCGGCGTCTATGACGTTGGCGTTCAGGATAATATTTACTACATTATCATGGAATATGTCGATGGGATTACCCTGAAACAATACTTAATGAGAAAAGGACGCCTTGATTATATTGAGGCCACCCGCTTTGTAATGGATATATCAAATGCTCTGCGGTGTGCTCATGAGAACAAAATTATTCATCGGGATATTAAACCACATAATATTCTCTTGACTCGGGATCTGGTTCCCAAGGTTGCAGACTTTGGAATCGCCCGGGCGATTACCAGTTCAACGGTCACCATGACCAATCAAACGATGGGTTCGGTTCACTATATTTCGCCGGAACAAGCCAAGGGTGGATTTGTGGATGAGCGATCGGATCTCTATTCATTGGGGATTTTATATTATGAGCTGTTAACGGGAAAGCTTCCTTTTGACGAAGAAAATACCGTCACCATTGCGATCAAACACATTCAGGAAGAGATTGTCCCACCCAAGTTGCTGGAGCCCAAAATACCAGAACGCGTTAATCAGATTGTCATCAAGCTGACTCAAAAAAAACCGGACGAGCGCTATCAGAATACCGATGAACTTATGGAAGATCTTGAAGCACTGTTAGAAAACTTAAGTGTTGGGGCAGGTGATGGCAATCATCTGAGTAATGACACCCACATCATTCGAGAAGGACTTTTTCATGTTGAGAACACTGGCAGTCATGCGACGATTAATCCGGATGATGATGAGGATGATGACGAATATTATTATGAAACACCAAAAGAAACGGCAGCTAGAAAAAAGAAGCGTAAGATGGTGCTTCTTTCAGTGTTGGCTGTTGTGGGCATTCTGGCTATAAGTGCTATGGCATATGCCTTCTTTTCAGGAAAAACTGTTGATGTCCCGAATATAACGGGGAAAACGACCACAGAAGCGAAAACCACGCTGGAGAAATTAAATCTGGTTCTGGAAATTGAAAAAGAAGTTTATAATGCAGAAGTAGAAGCGGGATTGATCATTACTCAGAATCCGGAAAGCGGCAAGGAATTGCAAAGTGGGAAAACAGTCAAGGTAACAGTCAGCAAAGGAGTCAAGACCGGAAATATCCCGACCGTTATCGGGATGAGTGAAACAGAGGCAATAAAAGCAATTGAAGCGGCTAATTTTGTGGTTGGTGAGATAAAGAGAGAGTTCAACAGCGATTATAATGCGGACATTGTTTTTCAAATGAATCCCAACGCAAATACGACGGCCAATGAAGGAACGAAGGTTACGATTTACGTAAGTAAGGGCGAAAATCTAGTCACTGTACCAAGTGTAATTGGTCAAACGGAAGCCGATGCTAAAAATACCATTACGAAGGCGGGGTTGACAGTTGGAACAATTAGCTATGAAACCAGTGGTGATTATACCAAAGGAATGGTTATGAAACAGTCTCCCACCGATGGGAATCAGGTTGCTAACGGATCAAATGTAGCGATTGTTATCAGCAGCGGGAAGAAATCGACGCAGAAATTGACCATTGATTTAAGTGAGTATATTCAAACGACTCCAGCAAAATCGGTTAAGGTTAGAGTTGTTTTAACTGCGGCAGATAATACCGAAACGGTAATTTATGAAGGAACAAATCTGTCTGACGACGTCTTTTCAGTCAATGTCGAGGGTATTGATCGCGAAACCTATGAGGTATTTATTGATGGATCCAGCGTTGGAACGGGCTATATTGATTTTTAAAGATAAATAATTGGTTGATTAAAACTGAACTGATACTACGGGTTTATATAACAATTAAGCATTCAATTCGTACATTTCCATGAAAGGTTCGACTGGAACAATGTTTCAATTGATTATACAGACCCGTATTTAATTTTCAGATGTAGCGATATCAGAAGAGAGAAAAGTTGCGCAAGGAGGATTAGATTGATATCAAACGAACAGGTAACGGGAAAAATTATTAAGGGCATTGGCGGATTCTATTATGTTAAAACAAATCACGGCCATGAGGTGTTGGAGTGTAAGGCAAGAGGTGTCTTAAGGCACCAGAAAATCATACCAACCGTTGGTGATGAAGTGATGATTCAATCCGATAACCCTGGAGAATGGATGATCGAATCGATTCTCCCGCGAAAAAACATCTTTATCAGACCCCCTGTGGCCAATGTTGATATTGGCCTGATTGTGTTTTCAATGACACATCCCAAACCGAATTTATTACTTCTTGATATGCTATTAATTAGTTCGGAGATTCAAAATGTTACACCGGTTGTCTGCTTTACTAAAAGAGATTTGACAAGTTCTGTGGACGAAACGGCGATTAAAGAAATCTACGAAAAAACGCCGTATAAACTGTTTTTTTTCAGTCACAATGATACCGGCACCATGGATGAGATTATCGGCGAAATAGGCGGTAAAACAGCTTTTATGGCCGGCCCGTCAGGAGTTGGTAAATCGACCATGGCAAATTACTTATGTGCAGACCAAACCATGGAGACCGGCACCCTGAGTCAGAAATTAAAAAGAGGGAAACATACGACCCGTCATGTGGAATTGTTAGAAACTAAAAACGGTGGTTTCTTGTTAGACACCCCTGGGTTTTCATCTTACCAGATTTCGGAAATGATCAAACCGGAAGAATTGCGGGAGTACTTTCCAGAATTCTCCCGCGGGGAATGCCGATTTAAAAGCTGTCTCCACAAAGAAGAGCCAGGCTGTGATGTAAAAGAAGCTGTTGCGGCGGGAAAAATCAGTGCCGTTCGATACGAACATTATTTAAGTTTATTGGATGAAATAAAAAAGGATCAATACTGATGAAAGCGATCATTTTTACAAATGGTGAGTATCATAATAAAGTTTTTTACGCGAATTATGTAAATAAAATCAAGGCAGATTATCTGATCTGTGCTGATGGTGGAGCGAATTACGCCAGAGAACTAAACATTTACCCTGATATTATCATTGGGGATATGGATTCGATTACGGCGGAAACAAAAGCATTTTATAAAGAAACCAGGTATGCGTCGTATCCGCCTAAAAAAGATGAAACAGATACTGAGTTGGCAATTTCTCATGCGATAGAAAAAGGGGCAAGTGAGGTTGTTATCCTTGGTGGCCTGGGTTCCCGGATGGATCATAGCCTTGCCAATATCTATTTGCTGAAGCGCTTTATGGATGTTGGAATTGAAGCTGAAATAGTTAATGAAAATAATCGCATTCGCTTAATTGGTAGAACAACAGAATTTCACTTTCCGATCGGTACGATTATTTCGTTATTGCCAATTGATGGCGATGTCGAGGAGCTGACGATTACCGGATTTGAGTATCCCATCACTGCAGGACAAATGGTCATGGACAAACCGTATGGCATCAGCAATGTGACAAATAAAAGCACTCAGCAGATCATTTTAAAAAAGGGAACGCTGTTGATGGTTATTCCGAAAGATTAAAAAAGTGAGAAGAATGTACAAACAGTAAGATGTTAAGCAGCGTGGAAATTAGATCGCTGTCAAACAGCTGCCAGACGAGCAGTGTGCTCGTTTGGCATTTTGCTTTGACACAAGAAAAAAGAGTCTCATTAAAGACTCTTCAACTATTGTTCCGAAGATAAAAGAGCCTAAGCTCTTTCGACTTTACCGGATCTCAAACAACGTGTACAAACACTAATTCGTTGTGGTGTACCTTCAATTACAACTTTAATTCTTTGCAAATTGGGTTTCCAAACTCGTTTATTGTGTTTATTTGAATGACTAACCTGGTTGCCACTAACAACGGTTTTTTTACATACAAAACATTCTTTAGCCATGACATAACCTCCCTTACGCTTACCTTTTATAAAACAAGGTGTATTATATCATGAAAATAAAAAATAAAGCAACAGAAATTTTGACTTAAGTGGAATTATTATGTAAAATAGATAAATAACAAAAGAAGGAGCAATTTTATGAAAGTAAATAGTGAATTAGGATATATTGATATTACCCGAAAAGCAATTGCAGATATTGCCGGAAACGCTGCGATGGAGTGCTATGGTCTGGTCGGAATGGCACATAAACGGGGAAAAGACGGCTTGATTGAAATTCTTTCAGGTGATCAGGCCAATAAAGGTGTCGGTGTAATCATCGAAGATGATCGATTAGTGATTGATTTGTATGTCATTGTCGAGTATGCGATTAAAATTTCAGTTGTCGCTGAAAATATCATATCCAATGTAAAATATCGAGTTGAAAAAGAAACATCACTAAAAGTAAAACGTATTTCTGTAAATGTAGTCAGCGTGCGTGTGTAGATGGAGGACAGAATGAAAACCCAGACAATTGACGGTGAAATGCTCATAAAAATGTTTCGTTATGGGGCTAAAAATTTAGAAATCAATAAACGAATAGTGGATGAACTCAATGTTTTTCCGGTGCCGGATGGTGATACTGGAACAAATATGTCGCTTACCTTTAGTCATTCGGTTTCTGAATTTGATAAAATAGAAAAATTGAATGTCTATAGTGTGGCCAAATCAGCCTCGTCAGGGGCCTTGATTGGTGCACGAGGAAATTCGGGGGTCATTCTTTCACAATTGTTAAGAGGCTTTGCAGAAGGCTGCAAAGCCCGGGAAGACCTGGATATCCCATCACTGGCTGGTGCTTTAAAACTGGCGTCAGATGTCGCTTATAAGGCCGTCATGAAACCCACCGAAGGCACAATTCTTACCGTTGCTCGGGAAATGGGCGAGTTTGCCATGGCGAAATACTCAACTTACGACAACCTGGAAAACTTTATGACGGATGTCATTGCTCACGGTAAGGTCACCCTTAAAAAAACTCCGGATTTACTTCCGGTGTTAAAAGAAGCGGGTGTAGTTGATGCAGGGGGACAGGGCCTTATTTGTATTGTCGAAGGAGCATTAAAAGCCCTGTTAAACGAAGAATTGGGTGTGGAGCTGGAGATTAAGCCAAGTAATCTGGACAAGTTTGTCGATGACTCGCATATGAAACCAGAAGATATTACCTTTGGCTATTGTACTGAGTTTATTATTAAAGAAGCTGAAGAAGTGGATGAAGGAGAATTAAGAACGTATTTAAATACGCTTGGAGACAGCGTCGTCGTCGTCAAGGATGATGCGATCGTTAAGGTCCATCTGCATACCGACAATCCAGGCCTGGCATTGGAGCGGGCTGGAAGTCTCGGGGGCTTAATCCGAATTAAAATTGACAACATGCGGGAACAATTTGCGGCCAAGGGAAAAAAAGCAGATGACACCTTAATACCCTATGGGTTTATTGCTGTTTCACCTGGAGAGGGACTAACCAAGCTCTTTAAAGACCTTGGGGTAACTCGGGTTATTGCCGGCGGTCAGACGATGAACCCCAGCACCCAGGATTTTTTGAACGAAGTGGATAAACTGAATGCCCAAACCATTTTTATTTTTCCCAACAACAGCAATATTATTATGGCCGCCAAGCAAGCCAGCGAAATATCGGATAAGCAGGTTCACGTCATCACATCAAAAAATATTCCCCAATGTATCGCTGCGATGTTGGCGTTTTCTCCTGAAACAGCCGCCGCAGCGAATGCTTCGGCCATGTCAGAAGCGATTAAACAAGTCGCTACTGGGGAAGTAACCTATGCCGTCAGAGATACAAAAATCAATGGCTTAAAAATCAAGAAATCCAATGTTATCGGGATTAGCGGGGGCGAAATAAAGTTCACCGGGAAAAATATTGAGGACGTTACCAAAGAACTGCTCAGTGATATGTTAAACGCGGATAGCGAGCTGATCTCGATTTATTACGGAAAAGATGTTTCCGAAGACGACGCGAATGCACTGGCTGAGGAACTGGCCGATCGTTTTGAAGAATGCGATGTAGAAATGCATTACGGTGGACAACCCCTGTATTATTATATCGTGTCAGTGGAGTAGTCTTAAATCGGGCCAGTACAAGATAAATATGAGGAAAAATGATGAAATGGGAAGATTCACTGGAAAAAATAAAAGGAGTCGGACCCAAGCGGCGTGAAGCCCTGGAGAAGGCCGGAATTAAATCAGTGGGTGATCTACTGTCATATTATCCCAGAAGATACATTGATCGAAACGTCTTTGGGAGTTCGGCACAAGTTTATGAGGATCAGGAAATTTCGATTAAAGCGACTATTCTAGATCGTGGTCGGCTCAATCGAATACGGGGAAATCTATCGATTTTTTCAGTGCCGCTACTATGGGAAGAAAAAAAAATCGCGGCGGTGTTTTTTAATCAACCCTATTTAAAAGGGTCCTTCCAGGAGAATCAGGATTATTATTTCTATGGCAAGGTGAAAAAAAACCATGGGGATATAAAGATCACTAATCCGCAGTTTGTGAGTGCCAATCATCCGGGTAATTTCTTTGAGTTGACACCAGTGTATCGCAAGATTCAGGGGCTTCCCGGTAGCGTTATACCCAAAACCTTGAGTCAACTCTTTACGGCCGAACTTGAGGTGCCTGACGCGATGCCGGCGGAAATCCGCTCCTCTGAAAAATTGCTGGATATGAAAAGTGCTTTAAAGGCGATTCATTTTCCGAAAAAGCCTGAAGATGTTGTTCGGGGGATTGACCGGCTCAAATTCAATGAAGCACTAAAAATAAATATGGGGATCATGGCCGGGGCCCGGGAAAAAAGGTACTCGGATATTGACATTAATCTGTTTGCCGGTTTAGAGCCCTTTATTGGCAGCTTGCCATATGATCTGACTGCCAGTCAGCGCTCAGTAATTGGTGACATGATTGCTGATTTAAAAAGCGGCCAGGTCATGAATCGGCTGGTTCAAGGTGATGTGGGATCTGGTAAAACCGTTATTGCGGTGATTGCGGCCTGTCTGATGGCACAAAATGGCTATCAGACAGCGTACATGGCTCCAACTGAGATATTGGCTATGCAGCATGGTCGTAACTTTGCTGACCTTTTAAAAAACGCCGGCATTACTGTGGAAGTGGTAACCGGAAGTCTCAAAGCCAAAGAGAAGCGCGAAATTCTTGAGCGGGTAGCAAAGGGAGCAGTATCGGTAATTATCGGCACCCACGCGCTGATTCAACAGTCGGTGGAATACTATAACCTGGGGTTGGTGATCACCGACGAACAACATCGTTTTGGGGTAAAGCAGCGGAGTCAGTTAGCATTAAAAGGTAGAAAGCCCCACACCATGGTTATGAGTGCTACGCCAATCCCGAGAACCCTGGCTTTGATCCTGTACGGAGATTTGTCGGTTTCTTATATCGATGAACTGCCCAAAGGCCGAAAACCGATTAAAACCTACTGCTATAATGAAGCGTCACTGTATAAAATTCTGGGCTTTGTCGAGGAGCAAATGTCAAAAGGTCGGCAGACCTTTGTGATATGTCCATTTATCGAGGCATCAGATGAGCTTCTAGAGGTTCGCGATACGGAATCGGTGTATTTGGAATTACTACAAAAAATTGATCCGAAATATCGAATGGCATGCCTTCATGGTCGTCTAAAAAGTGAGACTAAAGAAGCGATCATTCAGGCATTTAATCAGGGTCAGATCGATTGTCTGGTGGCAACCAGTATTATTGAGGTTGGTATTGACGTGCCTAACGTTAGTACAATGATTATTCTCAGTGCCGAACGATTTGGGCTATCCCAACTCCATCAGCTGCGTGGTCGGGTGGGGCGGGGAAATCATCAGTCTTTTTGCTTTCTGGTCACCAATTCTAAAAGCGAAGATACCCTGGCCCGGATGAAGGTGATTGTAAACAATCGTGACGGACGAAAGATTGCCGACGAGGATTTTAAATTGCGGGGACCAGGAGATTATTTTGGGTTTAAACAGCACGGCTTGCCCAAATTGGGTTTACTTGATCCCACCCAGGAACTGGTCTTGATTAAACGAACAAAAGAGATCGCCGAGGTTATTTTTGAATCTACC
>Ga0163223_100213_pt1 | contig 20222 bp, 22 predicted proteins | sample MSEWel2016_02_17_2_FD_113147 | JGI IMG/M metagenome (GOLD analysis project Ga0163223, IMG submission 113147) | Subsurface microbial communities from deep shales in West Virginia, USA - MSEEL Well Study Marcellus 5H_2016_02_17 ...
CGAATGATACAATGGTATTTAGATGTAATACAAGTTGCTTTATAAAGATATAATTTTTTAAGTATAGGGGGATAAAGATGTCACTTCCAAAGAAACTCTTGTCGATTGATATAGGTAATGAATGGATTAAGATTGCATATGTTCAACGCAAAGGTAAAAAGATGCATTTTTTAGATGGAAAGAAAATTCCAACACCTGAGCGTGCAGTTCATGATGGAATATTATCGAATCTTCCTGAGATGGCTAAGCTCATACGCGAAGTACTTGATCAAAATCAGATGAAAGAAAAACAGGTTGCATTTAGTATTGCAAGTAGTAAGATTATTACGCGTGAAGTAGAGCTGCCCAATCTATCCCAGCAAAAGTTACGTAACATTATTGATCTCAATGCGGATGAGTATTTTCCGGTTAATTTAGCTGAATATAGTGTAGACTATACAGTGACGGAAGTGATTGAGTCAGACGATGGAAAAAAAGCAAAGGTTATTATTGTTGCGGCGCTTAAAAAACTTGTACAAAGTTATATTGATTTAGCCGAGCTTTGCCAACTAGAAATCGTCAATGTTGATTTTGCCGGTAATAGTATGGTGAACTTTATTCAACATGAAAAATATGAAGGGACCAACCTTTTCCTTGATATCGGACCGGAAAGTACAATGGTTACCATTGTATCCAATAGTGTTGTGAAATTTAGTCGGAATATTTTATTTGGAACAAAGGTCATTCATGAGAGTATTTGTCAACATTTTGATGTGGACTATAAAGAAGCTGTTCAGATTGCTAAGGAACGTCAGCTTTTAAATCCCGATCACAAAGAAAATGCCTATCTTCATAACGATGTCACCAGTGGTATGGAACAAATCCTTAATGGGGTTGCACGCTTAATTGATTATTATAGTTCTCGTAACCAAAATCCAATTGAACAAGTCTATATTATGGATGGCGGTTCAGAGATTTTTGGTGTTGAAGACTATATTTCCCGTTTTTTTGGCCTTAAAGTAAAAAAAATTATTGGTCTTAGAAGTTTTATTGCCCGAGAAAGCCATCTAAATATGGATGAGATTCATTATTATCCCATTGCCTTGGGGGCAACATTGGCGACAATGAATTTATTGCCGGCAACGATTAAACATAAAGATGAACTTCGAGCAAAAAAACGTATCCCAATACTTATCGCTATATTATTACTTGTATCAATCAGTGCTCATTATTATACAGGATATGCAAGATATCAATCGTTAGAGAGAGACAAAGCAAATATTCAGAATGAGATTAATAGTATGGTGGATATATATCAGATCATGGACCAACATCAACTTGCTATAAGCGAGAAACAATTTAGAGAATTCATTGTTGATACAACAACAACGAAATCCGATGAATTTTTAGCCTTCATTGAAGAACTTGAAGCAACAATGCCGGAACAAGCCTTTTTTACAACTATTAATGTATCAAATGAAGGTGTTACCATGAGTGCATCCTTTCAAGACGAAGAAACATTAGCTCAAATGTTAACATATTTAAAAGGATTAGAGACAGTTGATGAAGAGGGAAATATCTACCCTATGTTTGAAACTGTCTATACACCTGCTGTGACTCGTTTTGGGGATCAAGACAGCCCAGTGTCTTATGTTGCGGTGACAATTCAATGCACATTTACACAACAAGAGGAGGAGGAGACAAATGACCAATAAAGAGAAGTACCTTTTAATGTTTTTGGCAGGTATTATTGTGATAGCTATTTATTGGTTTGCTCTTTATTCACCTTTGCAAGACAAAACAGCTGTTTTGAAAAATGAAGTTCAGGACTTAGATAATGAGTTGAGTCTTATATCCATTGAGTATGCGAATAAGGAAACCTATATCGAAGAAACTGAACAAGCGAAAGAATACGTGGAATCGGTGAATACACAATATCCGGCTGGGCTGAATCAAGAAGGGGTTATTTATACCATGCTGTCTTTAGAACAAGCCGTAGATTCTTTAACGATTCAATCCTATACGATTGGAAATGTTGAAGAAGTTCTTCAAAATGATCAGTTTGTCTTAGCAGAAGAAACTGAAGACGAAGCTTATGAACGTGTCATTAAAGTTCCTGTGAATTTAAGTGTTCAAACATCATACAATGATTATAAAAAAATATTAGGCTATATTGGTGACTATCCAACCCATCTATCGTTTGACAATATGAATATTAATAATGATTTGACCAATAGTTTGGTTCAATCCTCCTTTACCATTCACTTTTATGCGGTCGAGTCATCAGAACGCCCCTTTGAACCGACAGACTATTTCGGACCCTTTGAACCCAAAGAAGATTCGATTTTTAAACCCTTAGATATGCTCTCCATAAATTATAACGCAGGAAGCTCAGATGGAGAGATCCGTGAACCAGATGACCTTATTATTGGATTAACATCCATTAATTCAGCATTAGAGACCGTAGGAATTTACCATACAGCCGATGAAGAAAACACTCGAATTAATGCAGATAATCCAAATAATGAACCCATAGAAATTCATGTAAGTCAATCGGAAGGTATCTATTATTATCGTTATAAAACAAGCACAAGTGTATACCCGGCTGACTATGACTCGGGACAGCCCTTTGAACCGGGAACCATGATTGATTTAAAAGTGATTTCAAGTCGTCGATATGATGACAATGACTTAAGTGGTGTAAATGCAGTATTAATCAATGAGACAGACTTACCGATGAATGTTCGGATTGAATATGAAGATGCAAATCGTCCTCGATTTAATGTTGTTGAACAACGTGGAAATATTGTTTTCAAATAAATCATATTGCTGTGAAGATGATAGGTGATTAAATGATGACAAAGGGTAAAAAGAATATAAAGCTAAAATCCCAAGGTGGATTTACATTAATTGAAGTCATCGTAACGGTTGCTATCATTGGTATCGTTACAGTTCCAATTGCTTTAATCTTTCAAGGTGCATTGCTATCGTCGATTGAAACCCGACAACAGCTCATTGCAACACAAGTGAGCCAACAATATGTGGAAAAAATTAAACTCATGAGCATGAGCGAATTTAATGATTTAGATGGTCAGGTTTTTGATGAATCCGGATATGATGTGGCAGTTACCTTATTAGACTTGTCTAATTCAAATGAATTTGGACAAGATGCCTTTAAAATGCCGACGCTGTCAAGTAGTAGTTATGGAGATGCTGATCTTAACTTAGTTTTTGAAGATTCAACCTCATCAGAGACACATGTAACTTTAATCAAGGATGACGGTAACATAGAAGAAGATACTATGGGGAATGATACAGATGGTGATCGTAATCTTAACCTTGACTTTCAGAGAACGAGTCCGTCCGATGTGAAAATTCAAGTGGATTTAGGTGCAGAATCCGAGTCTATAACCAAGGCACTTAAAGATCAATATATTGTTTATGTCCATTCAAATGATACAAGTCCTTCGTCTTCTTCTACAACGATTACGGTCGATAATGCGACAGGAAAAGACCTAGAAATCTTCGTTTTTGAAACACCGGAGGATCAAATTAAACCGGAAATAATTTTAAATACAGGAAATAATACGGTATATCGAAATATATCAGAAACCGAGTTTTTTGATTATCGCATATATGCCTTTGAAATACGTGTGTCAAAAGATGGCGAAGAATTATCAAAAGTTGTAACAACCCGTTTAGCACAGGAGTAGGTGGTGAATCGATGCAATTTCTACGAGATGAAAAAGGATCAACCCTCTTAATGACCGTTATAACAATTGCTGTTTTAACGGTTTTAGGTACAACCGTTCTATCCTTAAGTATCATGAACTATAATATGAAGTATACAGATACCATGCTAAAGCGGACACAATATTATTCGGAATCCGGGATTGACCAAGTCTACTCTATTTTAGGTGATTATGTTGATCAGGCACTCGAAGAGGCTTCAGATAAGACCACAAGCGCTGTTGATAGTCGAAAGGCAATCATGTCAACAATCTTAGGAAATGTGCGCGAGCTTGAGAATGATTTCGGCCGTCAATTGACCATATATGAAAGCAGAGAATTAGATACTTCTTTTTCAATGGAATTTGATGAATTTGTGGAACGTAAATTGTATTTAAAAGACTATTTAAATGGATTAGCTGAAGATAAGCGAAAAATGTTATTTTCAGAATTTTCGGAAGACATTTATTATGAAGGATGTTTTTTAAAAGTGATGTATAAATCAGGTTCCGGTGAGTATCAACAATATACAACGACGTCACCGAATCCAATTACGGATACTAATTATTATTCGGTTATTATTGATGAAGAAAGTATGACGCGCTATTATAATGAGCGAATGAATTATTTTTTTAAGGCAGATTTAGATGCGAAAATTAGTGAAATGAAGTTAGCGATTGATTTCTCTGAACAAAAAAAGGGCGATGCAGGAAGCTCCTTTGTTTTTTTAGATGCTGAAAATGTCACTTTAAATGAAATTACGGTTGAAGATATAGAGAGTTTTGATCGTAATACAGATGGGACTATAGAAAAAAGTGAAAATGAATTTATTGTTAAAAACCTTAAATCAATGTTTACTTATTCTGATCGTACACGTAAAACTATAGAAACAGATATCTACATCAATCCACCTGAAGAAATGATGCCGATTAAATTAAATCAATCCAAATATGTAACAGTTGATAACCCACTATGGCAATATGCCTTAGTCACAGAAACCGACATTTTATTTAATGAGGTAACGAGTGATATTACAGGAAGTATCTATGCATTAGGAACTACAGCGAATAATTTGCGTGATATTACAGGCTATAATGGTATTAAGGTAATGAATGTTGATAATGATATAACCATTGATGGTGATGTCGTGACACAAAGTTTTGTTCAACTGGCAGGAAGTGCGAGGAATTCGAGTTTAACTATTAACAACGGACATATATATAGTGATAGTCTAGCTATACAGTCCGATTCAAGTAACAATATAATTGAAGTGAATAACGGAAACGTTTATACGAAAAATGATTTGGTTTTAAATGGCATTCATAATAAGATTGACATAGATGGCAATTATTATGGATATATTGGTCGAGCCAATGAATATTATCTAGTCAGTTCCATCGTTATCAATGCAGATATTGGTGCGAGCACGAATCCTTCGGAATTATTTATAACAGGGGTAACCCCAAATCATCCTAAAGGAGTTAAAGAAGCAATTACAATAGGTGAAGGTGATGATGCCGAGACGAAGGATGGAATCATTATTGCCGGAACGTCGTTTGTAAATGATGTTTTTAGTCCAAATCCAAATACCAATAAAGGAACAGGCACATTGAGTGATGCAGATTTATTTGAGACCGGAGAAAGTATAGGGATCAAAGGAAATTATTTGGCTTATGCCTTTCCGGATCCAAATCGAGATATGAAAGATCCCGCGGTGGGGGCATCATCCAATTTACAGTTGTATTATCAATATGACACAGACACTGAGCCTATGTCCGTATATGATAAAGCGTTGTATTTTATAAAAAATAGTAAGGATCCTTCGATTGAACCCTATATTGAAACCGGTTCTGGCAATATTGATATTAACCAGGATAGCTATTTATACACAGAAGGTGCTGTCATGGGTATAGGAACAGAGACAATCCAAGTGCATCATGACAATCCGAATGATATACAGGTGCACGCCGAAGAAAATATATTAAAAGATTACATTGTTTTACTCAATTACCTTAAACATTTTGATGAAATAGATACATTAACGTCGATTCATGGGTGGACGGGCGTTGCTGACCTGAAAAGTATTATTACTGGAACCGAAAATGCACGTGTTGTGACCAATTATTCGACAATTTCAGATAGTAGTGATGTGATAGAAAATACGGATATTCGTGAAGCAGATAATTTAGTGGATTCAAGTGAGACAGTGAAGGAAGTTGCTATATTTCAAGGAAATAGTGCGGCTAATGCCTATGATATATTAATTCTTGGGGATAATTCCGGAATCAGTGTCAATGACGGCCTTCGCCAAATTGGAGGGGAAACCTACTATGTTATTAATGCTGTGAATGGAAAAATGCAAGGAATTATTTTAACAAATAAAAAGGTAGATGTTATTGGGGACCTTGAATTTAATGGTTCAATTATTGCAAAGGACACGATTGGCCTTGAGAGTGGGACAATAGATATCATTAATAACGATTTAGCGGTTAGAGACTATTTAACCCAATTAGTTATGGAATCACCGAAATTGAGTGAAGCCTTTAATCCAAACCTATCAGATTCCTCGCATCCGTTAAATGGATTGTCTCTTTTGTCAATTCAATCAAGTGAAGAGATTGAAGTCGGTTCAGGAGATGTAACGATTATGCGTAAAAATTATGATGAATACATCGACCTAAAGAATTGGAGAGTTGCAGATGACCGTTAATAGTGAAAGAGGCTTTACGCTCATAGAAATTATTATTGCACTGGCTGTGTTTTCGACCATGTTAGGGATTGCAAGTATGAGTATTCATATCATTTATAGGAATAGTATAGAAGCCAATGTGCAAGAACTAAGGGCTGACCTTCAAGATGTACAATATCGGTCAATGACGGAATATGATCAAGACTATCAACTTAAGTTTACTTATGATGCGATCAACCAAGAATATGGATATGTCATAGAGACAAAGATAAATGGGTCAGAATATGTAACGAAAACTAAAGTTTTTCCAAAGCATTTTATTTTTGAAGTGAATAATGGAGGATGGACGGCTTTTCCCATAAGCACTAATAATTTAGAAGAGAAGTTTACATACCGTTTCTCTTATGAATTAGGTGAAGGTCTTGATACAGATTTTGATGGAGATTCACTGATTACATATGCCACAAACGGAACATCAAAAATCCGTGTTCGAAGCAATAATACAAATAAAGAAATGGAACTGACGGTTGTACAACTTACAGGACGGGTGATTGTTGATGAGAATTAAACACATCTTAACTAAAAATCAATCAGGATTCACCTTAGTTGAAGTGATGGTCACACTTGTCATTGTTACTATGCTTGTTGGCGTTATTGGATCCTTTCTAGTTATGCATTTAAAGTCTTATGAAACAACGAAAAGCGTTATTGATATTCAGTATGAAGCCCAACTTGCTCTTAATAGGATAGGAAAAGTTGCTATGGAATCTGGAGGGATTTCATATATTACTTCAGATTCAAATATGGGTGTAGATAATGATGAAGCCTCATCTACGACTAGTATGACGCCTTATGCCGTGGTGTTTGAATATGCAAGCGAGGGAATTGAAGGAGATAAGGTTGTTTTTTTGTTTGATTCCGTATATAATCGAATTGTATTTAAAAATATTGATGCAACAGAAATAAATCCATATAATCCTAGTTATAATATAAACTCGATAAATTCTGAATGGTATGTTTTTGCGAATTATGTGGATAGTTGGACGATAACACCCAATGCAGGGGCCACTTTTGATGAAAGCACCGGTATTAATATCACCATGAATTTCAAGAAAAATGATGCGGTTATCACAGTAAGTAACTCCTTTAAGTATAGAAATAAGTATTAGTATAGTTGCATAGGCTATATAGAAAGCAGGTGTAAAATGAAGCAATTTTTCCCAGATGAATATGTCTCTAGTATTCATAAAATTAATTATAAAAAATTAAGACGGATGGGATATGAGGGGCTCATGTTTGACTTGGATAATACATTAGCACCCTATGACCGTGCACATCCGGATGAAGAGCTCCTTCGACAATTTTCCTATTTGAAAAAACTAGGATTTAGACTAGCTCTTGTGTCCAATAATAATCCCAAACGTGTACATGCATTTAATGAACGGTTAAAGGTGGATGCATATCCGAGAGCAAACAAGCCCTTAACGCGACAACTTCGACGTGCTATTCGTAAAATGGATATTTCGCCAGAAAAAACAGTCTTCATTGGAGACCAGTTGTTTACAGATGTTTGGGTGGGAAAACGCTTAAAATGTCGCACCATTTTGGTTAAACCCATTCAAAATAAAGAACAATGGGTTTCCCGGATAAAACGTGGCTTAGAGATGATGATCTTACGGCGATATATGAAGCATCGCAAGAATGAATAAGCGTAACGGAGGCAGAATTTATGACACAGATTACAAAGTGTATTAATGGTAAAACAAAAATATTTGGATTATTAGGTAATCCGGTTGAACATACCCAGTCCCCTTTCATACATCAACTATTTTATGAAGCCACTGAGTTTAACGGAACCTATAATCCTTTTTTTGTTCCGGTCGGGCAGTTAGAGCAAGCAATCCTTGGCATGCGTGGCTTATCTTTATCTGGACTCAATGTAACCATTCCTTACAAAGTCGATGTGATGGAATATTTAGATCTTGTTGATCCTATCGCCCAAGCTATTGGGGCTGTAAATACCATTGTTCCTGTTCACGGGAAGCTGATTGGATATAATACGGATTGGATTGGATTAAAGATGGCGTGTGACTATTATGATATACCAATAAAGGGTCAAGAATGTGTGATTATTGGCGCAGGTGGTGCAGCACGTGGTGCCGTTGCAATGTGTCTAGAAGGCCAAGCGACTTCAGTGACAATCATTAATCGTACACGTGAGAAAGCAGAACGGATCAAAAACGATTTGCAAAAGATGGATATGGACATTCCGATTTACGTCGGTGGTTTAGATGATCTTCATCTGGTCAAACCCAATTCGGTAGCGATACAGACAACGTCTGTCGGCATGCACCCCCATGAGGATGCAAGTCCGATTTTCAATGAAGAATTTTTTCAAAAAGTTGACTTTATTGTCGATATAATATACAATCCAAAAGAGACTGTTTTTATGACAAAAGGAAGAGAACATCAAGCCAAAGTGCTTAATGGTTTAAGTATGCTGTTTTTTCAAGCCTTAAAAGCCTTTGAGTACTGGACAGATATAACCTTAACGGCGTCTCAGATTGAATGGTGTTTACACCAATTAGAGACGACAGTATACAACAATACAAAAAATTGAGTAGGTGAATCGCAGATGAATAATGTAGTGTTAATAGGATTTATGGGAAGTGGTAAGTCATCGGTCGGTAAAGTTTTAGCAGACAAGTTAGAGCGTAATTTTATTGATATGGATGACGAAATCGAAGTCGGTGAAAAAAAATCAATTAATGAGATTTTTGACGAGTACGGCGAAGAACACTTTCGTGAACTAGAAACATCTTATTTAGAAAAATTGTTAACGAAGAAGAATAAAGTCATTGCAACAGGTGGTGGTGTTGTTCTTAAGGAAGAAAATATTAGTATCTTAAAGCGAATTGGAACTGTCGTATTTTTGCACACGCCTTTTGAGCAGTTGCTACGTAATTTACAAGATGATACGGAGCGACCCTTATTAAAAGATGTGGACCATGAAACGACGATCAAGAATTTATTGAATTTGAGAGAACCGATTTACTTTGAAGCTTCAAATATGATTATTCAAACAAAGGATAAATCCGTCGAAGAAATCGCAGATGAAATTGTGAGTTTGTTGTAGAGTAAAAGAGGTGTGAGATGAGAATTGCAGTTGTAAACGGTCCAAATTTAAATTTTTTAGGAATTAGAGAGCCGGATGTCTATGGTCATGAGACCTATGATGATTTAATCTATATGCTTCGTGATTATGCAATGGGAAAGAAGATTCAGCTGGATTTTTTTCAATCCAATAGCGAAGGCGCTCTCATCGATTATTTACAACAGTGTTATCATAAACATTTTGAGGGCATTGTGATCAATCCGGGAGCCTATACTCATTATAGTTATGCAATACGTGATTGCATTGCGTCCTTAAACATACCGACAGTTGAGGTACATTTGTCAAATATTCATGAACGTGAAGGTTTTCGCAGTATTTCGGTCGTTGAAGACGTATGTGTAAAGCAACTATGCGGCAAAGGTTTCCGTGGATATATTGAAGCTATTGACTATTTATGTTCAAAGAAAAGAGGTTGTAATGATTAATCGTGTTCAAGAACTAACGAAAAGAATGTATGCACTATCAATGGATGGTATTTTGATTTCCAGTGAGTATAATCGACATTACCTTTCTGGATTTACAGGATCTTCAGGATATTTGTTTATTACAGACCAAGCCCGTTATTTGCTAACAGATTTTCGCTATATTGAACAAGCAACTGCTGAAAGTCCCAACTTTGAAGTTGTCAATTATTTTGAGAAAGGTCTGGTTGAGACCATATCAGATTTAGTGAGTGACGCAAGGATTGCTAATTTAGGCTATGAAGATACAACAATAACAGTTAAAGAATTTAATCATCTTTCGAGTTCAATTGATCAGTGCAATTGGTCAGCAGTTGGTAATATGGTTGAACAGATCCGCATGATTAAAGACCACGATGAGATTCAAAAAATTCGTCATGCGTCATCTATTGGCGATGCGGCTTTTTTACATATTTTAGACCGGATTAAGCCAGGAATGCGAGAAATCGATGTGGCTGTTGAATTAGAATATTTTATGAAAAAACAAGGTGCAAGCAAATTGTCTTTTGATACGATTGTTGCATCAGGTAGGCGTTCGAGTTTACCCCATGCACAGCCGACAGAAAAGTTGATTGAAAAAGGCGATTTTGTCACCATGGACTTTGGTTGTATTTATGAAGGTTACTGTTCAGATATGACACGAACGATTGTTGTCGGTCAGGCGAGTGAACGTCAAAAAGAACTGTATAATCTTGTGCTAAAAGCTCAGATGAAGGCCTTGAATAATATCAAGGCAGGCATATTAGGTAAAGATGCCGATGCATTAGCGCGCCAGATTATTGATGATGCCGGTTATCGAGTGAATTTTGGACATGGACTCGGACATAGTTTAGGATTAGAAGTTCATGAGCAACCAAGATTTTCATTGCTTTCGGAGGAGATTATTTTACCGGGGATGGTCATGAGCGTTGAACCTGGCGTTTATATACCGGATTTTGGTGGGGTACGTATTGAAGACTTAGTTCTTATTAAAGAAGATGGTATTGAGAACTTTGTATCCTCTAGAAAAGAATTAATCGAACTATAAAAAATATTTTTTACTTGAAAAAGTGAAGAACATGATATAAACTATAGTATGAAATTGTGTGTATTTTAACATACATATTAGGAGGATTAATATGATTCAAGCTGGAGATTTAAGAAACGGTATTACTGTTGAATTTGAAGGGAATATTTATTCAGTTATTGATTTTCAACATGTAAAACCTGGTAAAGGCGCAGCCTTTGTAAGAACAAAATTAAAAAATTTGAAGTCAGGTGCTGTATTTGAAAAAACATTTAGACCAAGTGAAAAATTAGAAAACGCACATATTGAACGCTATGATATGCAATATTTATATTCTGATGGCGATTTATTCCATTTTATGAATGAGGAAAATTATGAGCAAATTGCGTTGAATGCAAGTGATCTTGGTGATGCTTTGAAGTTTGTAAAAGAAAATGATGTTGTTAAGATGTTATCTCATAATGGACGTGTATTCGGGGTAGAACCATCAATAACGGTTGAACTTGAAATCACCCATACTGAACCCGGAATTAAGGGAGATACCTCAACAGGAGCGACCAAGCCGGCGACGGTTGAAACCGGTGCAAATATTTTAGTGCCATTGTTTGTTAATATTGGGGATATCGTTAAGATTGATACCCGTACAGGCGAATACTTATCTAGAGCATAAAACTAACGGCATATGTCGTTAAAAGCATCGTAAGATGCTTTTTTTTTCGAATTTAGTAAGTTGAATTGCATATTAGAAATACTTTGTATATAATAGAATGTATACAAATCAAAAATCGGAGTAGGAGGCTATTATGGATAGACAATTGTTTAAGATACATGAATCAAAAGATGTAGGGTCCGTGCACATCGCTGATGAAGTAATTGCAATTATTGCAGGTATGGCTGCATCTGAAGTTGAAGGTGTTGCAGGAATGGTTGGTAATTTCACCGGAGATTTAGTCGAACTTCTAGGTAGAAAGAATTTATCAAAAGGCGTTGCTGTTACTGTTGGTGAAGGTGATGTAAGCTTGGAGTTAGCTGTCATCGTTGAGTTTGGTTGTGCATTAGTCCAAGTAACAAAATCGGTTCAAGAAAAGGTAAAAATAGCGGTTGAAACAATGACAGGATTAGATGTTAAAGAAGTAAATATAAAAGTAGCAGGCGTGAATGTAGAAAAGAGTAACGCTTAATCGGAGGAAAATATGAACCGTCACAAACAAAGAGAGTTAACCTTCAAATTACTATTTTCATTAGATATTGATGCGACGCATAGTAATGTAGAAGATATTGATATTTCTCTTCAGAGTTTAGAATTAGAAGCTGAAGAAGACAAGCAATTGATAAAAGAACGGGTTTTAAGACTTGTTGAACATGTGCCTTCAATTGATGCACTGGTTGAGACTTGCTCCGATAAATGGGCGATTGAACGTATTGCAAAAATTGAATTAGCTATTTTACGTGTGGCTGTTTTTGATATGCAATATGATGAAATACCTGTTTCTGTTGCCATTAATGAAGCCGTTGAACTGTCGAAGCGATATGGCGAGAGCCAGTCCTCTCGATTTGTTAATGGAGTTTTAGGACAAATAGCAAAAAAATTAGTATAAGAGGGTATTATGGATAATATATTATCTGTGTTTCAATTAAATACATATATTAAGCGCACGTTTGAACAGGACTTTATCCTTAAGTCGCTCTCTGTTGAAGGTGAACTATCCAATTTCAAAGCACATGGATCCGGGCATTATTATTTTACCTTAAAAGATGATAAAGCCCAGGTTTCATGTGTCTTATTTCGTAGTTATACACGTGGAGATGAGAAGGAATTATCCGATGGAACTAAAGTTGTGGTTAAAGGGCGAGTATCTGTATATGAAAAAACAGGCCAATATCAAATCTATGTCAGTTCCATTGAAAAAGCCGGTCTTGGTGATCTTTATGTTCAGTTTGAAGCATTAAAGAAAAAGCTAGAGCTAGAAGGGCTGTTTGATGAATCTCATAAGCAAAATATTCCCTTATATGCAAAACGGATAGGTATAGTCACTAGCCAAACCGGTGCAGCTATTCGAGATATTGTCCATGTGGCAAAACGGCGTTATCCCTATGTTGAATTAATCTTGTATCCGAGTCTGGTACAAGGAAGTGCTGCAAAGGAGTCTATTGTTGAAGGCATTCGTTATTTTAATACAAAGGAAGCGGTTGATATACTGATTGTCGGTCGTGGTGGTGGCTCAATTGAAGATTTATGGCCATTTAATGAGGAAGTTGTTGCAAGAGCTATTTATGAATCAAAAATCCCTATAATATCTGCAGTGGGCCATGAAACAGATGTAACCATAGCTGATTTTGTATCTGATTTAAGAGCGCCGACACCTTCTGCAGCGGCAGAACTAGCTGTTTTTGACTACACCTTGATTATTCAACAATTAAAACAGCAGGAACTTGCCTTACGACAAAAATTGTATCGATTGCTTGAAGGTAAAAAGGACAATCTGCAACATTTACGAAAACGCCTAGATTCCTTGCATCCAAGACAAAAACTGGAAGATCGTCTCAATTATGTGGAGCAGTTACGCTTACAGACGGAAAAAAGTATGCACCATTTTTTAGAACAAAAACAACAGCATCTCGTTTTATTGAAAGAAATGTTAAAAGGAAGATCGCCACTTCGTTCTCTTGAATCCGGTGCTGCATATATTGAAATTAATGGTCAACGCATTCAGTCGGTTCATGATGTTCATCGTGACGATGAAGTTGAGTTATTTATGCACGATGGTAAAGTGGTTACAAAAGTTCTTAGAAAAGAGGTGTTTTAATGGCTGATCAAACGTATGAAGAGATGATAAAATCCATAGAAGAGCTATTAGGGGAATTAGATCATAAAGATATTCCTTTAGATGATGCTGTAACAAAATATAAAAAAGGCATTGAACTGATTGAAGCATGCACCCAGAAATTAGAATCGATTGAAAAAGAATTGAGAGTTATCGAATGAAACATTTAGAAGAAATACAAGAAAAAATTGAAGAGATCTTAATAAAATATCTTCCCCAAGTGCATAGTGATGAAAATAAGACGGGGGTTGAAGCTGCCAGATACAGTTTTCTAAATGGCGGAAAACGTCTTCGTCCCATTCTTATGTATGCAGCATATCAACTGATGGCAAAAGACCATGAAGAAGATATTATTTATCCATATATGGCAGCCATTGAAATGATTCATACCTATTCCTTAATTCATGATGATTTGCCTGCAATGGATAATGACGACTTACGCCGGGGAAAACCAACCTGCCATATCGTCTATGGGGAAGCAAACGGTATATTAGCTGGAGATACTTTGCTTAATGCTGCCTATGAAACGCTTTTTTTGACCTTAAATCAAGGGGTGAAGGCGAATGCCTCCTATGCGCAAATAAAACGAGGCATTGAAGCTGCTTCAATTCTATCTCGATATTCCGGAATTGAAGGTATGATTGGTGGTCAGATTTCGGATATTGCACATGAAGAAGACCCCAATGTTTCTATTGAAAGCTTATTATATATTCATGAACATAAAACAGCTGCCTTAATTAAAGCTTGTCTTGAAGCAGGATGTGTACTAGCAGGCGGAACCAAGAAAGATCAAGAAAATTTTTCTCAGATTGGACAGGATTTAGGTCTGGCTTTTCAAATACAAGATGATATTTTAGATTGCAACAGTACTGAACAAGTACTGGGCAAGCCAATCGGAAGCGACCAAAAAAATGGTAAAATGACATTTATATCATTCTACGGTGAGCAAGAAGCGAGCAAAGAAGTATCAAGACGTTTTGAACAAATCAGTCAAAGGATTGACGAATATGACCCGCATAGAGAATCGTTGTTAACCCAGGTTATTGATTATATTCAAAATCGACATTACTAAAGGACGTGAATAAATATGGGAATCGTAGTCAGTATTTTTACAAACAAGATTTTCGTTGCGGCGATAATTGGGTGGATTTTTTCACAAGGTGTTAAAGTATTAACATCAATAATTAAGCATAAAAAATTTGATTTAGAACGTGTAATGGGTTCGGGTGGTATGCCAAGCGCTCACACGGCATCGGTTATGGCAGCAACATTTTCAGCCGGGCATAATTATGGATATGAATCTCCTGTTTTTGGATTAGGTCTTGTAATATCCTTAATTATTATGTATGATGCAGCCGGTGTTCGAATGGCGGCAGGCAAACAAGCCAGTGTTATCAAAATGATTATAAAAGAAGTCGGAGAACACCGCTTTCAATTTGATGAAGAGCTAAAAGAATTACTGGGTCATACCTATCTCGAAGTTTTTGTTGGAATGGCATTAGGTATAATTATTGGAATCATTGTATAAATATGGTATAATAATGTTTAACTGAAGATGCAGTATTCTAGTTAATTTTCTTATTCTGAAAGCGGGCCTAAAAATCCGTCAAAGGGCATATCGATGAAGTTCCTGGTGTTGGCTGGCGACGCCCAGTTGCGGGCTGATGCTGGGAGTTAAGATGTTAGGGCGATCCACAACGGCATGTGGGCGTTGACCCTATCGTCGTGGAGACCGACTATCGTGGGGATATCTTTTGGAAGATGGCTTACGGAGTCGGAATAAACCTGTCATGCGGCGAAAGCTGTGGACAGTGTAGCCTGCCTTGCGTGGAGGAGTGGGGATAATTGATTTAGGTGGAAGGTTCTCGGCCAAGAACCTGAAGCTATTGTCATTTGAAACATGTCTTTGCTAAAAAGGCTAGGAATATTGAAAGTTAGAAAGGAAAACTTCTAGGCTGTTGGAAACAGATTTGTAGTGGATTACGGTGGGGTTAAAGGCGATCTAGCTTATAGTTTGGCGACAGCTATAATGAAGGCTTAAAGGGAAACCGCTTTTTTTGGTGACAATAGAGTGCGTTCATGGGAAAACCTGCTAGACCACAAGCTTCAAAATTTACGCTACAAATTATCTTTAGTTACTTATATATAAGGGAATGGATGAAGGAGTACATCGTTGAGAAAAACAGAACGAAAATTTAAGTTTCGACAAAAAAATGTAAATCGAAAAGTAAATTATCATTGGATTGTAAGTATTACAGTGATTACGCTGTTTATTGCAATGATCTTAGGATATTTTTCCATGATTTTCATGGATATTCTTTCATTAAGTGGTGCTGTAATTATCTTGTTATTCATTATTTTTATGGGTATTTTTTCGGATTTAATTGGTATTGCAGTAACAGCAGCAAACGAAACACCCTTTCATTCTATGGCTGCAAGTCGAGTAAAAGGTGCCAAAGAGAGTGTTGTAATCATTCGAAATGCATCTAGTGTTTCGAACTTTTTTAATGATGTGATTGGAGATATTGCAGGAATTATTTCAGGTAGTGCTTCAGCAGCAATTATAATCAAACTGATGTTGGATTCAAATCGTCAGGAACTTCTTTTAGGTATAGTCCTTGGAGGTTTTATTGCGGCATTAACAGTGGGTGGAAAGGCTATTGGAAAAGAAGTGGCTTTACGCTTTTCAAATACAATTGTTTATCGAATTGGTTTGATTATGTATTATTTTAAGCGGTTAACTTTTAGAAGAAAATAGGTGTAAACAGATGAAAATTCTACCAACAATTAACGAACCGTCAGATGTAAAACAATTGAATATATTAGAAATGAAAAAATTAGCGAATGAAATTCGTCGTTTTCTTATAGATGTAACTTCGGAAACAGGTGGTCATTTAAGCTCAAACTTAGGTGTCGTTGAATTAACCCTAGCTTTACATAAGTGCTTTAATTCCCCTGAGGATAAAATTATTTGGGATGTAGGACATCAAGCCTATGTACATAAGATTTTGACAGGCCGTCGTGATCAGATGTCATCAATCCGTCAATGGAATGGAATATCCGGCTTTCCAAAACGCCATGAGAGTATCCATGACTGTTTTGATACCGGACATTCATCAACATCTATTTCGGCCGGTATAGGTATGGCAGTAGCCAGAGATTTAAGCAAAGGTGAAGAATTTATCATCCCTGTCATTGGAGATGGTGCATTAACGGGTGGTATGGCTTATGAAGCTTTAAATAACGGGGCTCACATTAACAAAAACTTTATAATAATTCTTAATGATAATCAGATGTCGATTGATCGTAATGTTGGGGGCTTAGCCTTATATTTAGACCGTTTTCGAACCGGTGAATTTTATAATGAAGTGAAGAATGATATTGAAGTCACGCTTCGAAAAATACCTAAAGTCGGTAATTCCATTGTTAAAGGGGTTCGTGGCATCAAAAATGGTGTAAAACAATTGGTGGTTCCGGGAATGTTGTTTGAAGAACTTGGATATACCTATTTAGGACCCATTGATGGGCATGATATTCGTCAATTAATCACGACGTTTGAACAGGCCAAGCATGTTAATGGTCCAGTAATTATCCATACCCTAACGGTTAAGGGGAAAGGATATAATCCGGCAGAACATGATCCAATGACCTATCATGGAGTTAAGCCCTTTAATAAAAGGAATGGTGACTTTCATATAAGTGTCGAAAAACCCAAGCCCTCATATTCTGAGATTGTAGGAAGTACATTAACACGTCTTGCAAAAAAGGACCGGAAAATTGTGGCGGTTACTGCAGCTATGTGTAGTGGAACCGGACTTGGTTCATTTTCTGAACAATATCCAAAACGCTTTTTTGATGTGGGGATTGCAGAACAACATGCAGTAACATTCTCTGCAGGTCTAGCGACTCAAGGATACAAACCATTTTTTGTGGTATATTCGTCCTTTTTGCAGCGTGCATATGATCAAGTTATTCATGACGTAGCTATACAAAAATTACCGGTTGTTTTTTGTGTTGACCGAGCAGGTATTGTTGGTGAAGATGGGGAGACGCATCAAGGCTTATTTGATTTGTCCTACCTAAGCCATATTCCTAATATGACGGTCATGGCACCAAAATCCGGAAAAGAATTAGAAGCGATGTTAGAATTTGCTTCGACATATAATGAAGGACCCATTGCAATTCGATATCCAAAAGGCAAGGATGATCGTCAATCCTTAGGTGCACCTATTGAATACGGCCAACCGGAATGGATTGTTCAGGAAAATAACAAAGCCTTATTAATAGGCGTCGGACATTTTTATTCACGTCTTGTGCAAGTTCAAGAAAAACTAGAAGAAGAAGGTTATCCATGTGATTTCATTAACTTACGATTTGTGAATCCTATTGATGCAGCCTTCATCGAACAGTGTTCAAAAACCTACCGTCGTATTTATATATTTGAAGAAAACGTCAAATATGGAGGTGTCCAAAGCCGTATTGCACAAATGCTACTGGATAGTTCTCAAAACACCAAATACGAACTTCCTCGTGTTTATGGTATCGGCATTGAAAATCAGTTTGTTACCCATGGTAAGATTACCGATTTGAATCATGCTTTACATATTGATGTTGAAGGATTACTAAATCGCGTATTAAATATAGAAAGAGCGAATGAACATGGCGAATAAAGAACGTTTAGATGTATTACTCGTTGAACAAGGATATATCCCTACACGAGAAAAAGCAAAAAAAATGATTATGGCCGGCTTGGTTTTTGTTGATGGTCAACGTGAAGATAAGGCGGGGACAAAGATTGCGATAACAGCAAAAATACATGTAAAGAAAGACCCCAATCCTTATGTTAGCCGAGGAGGCTTAAAGCTTCAAAAAGCAATTCAAAGCTTTGACCTTGATTTAGAAGGCACAATATGCATGGATGTAGGTGCATCAACGGGAGGCTTTACGGATTGTATGCTCCAACATGGGGCAATAAAAGTCTATTCTGTGGATGTTGGCTATGGACAATTTGATTGGAGCCTAAGACAAGATGCTCGTGTTATTTGCCTTGAAAAAACAAATATTCGATACGTCACAGATGCTGAAATTCCAGATCCCTTAGATTTTGTATCTATTGATGTTTCTTTTATATCACTAAAAAAAGTCTTACCGGCGGTCTATGCATTAATGAAAGAAACGAGTCATATTGTTTGTTTAATTAAACCTCAATTTGAAGCCGGACGGGATAAAATCGGTAAAAAAGGGGTGGTTCGAGATCCAAATGTTCATCAAGAAGTTATTGAATCTCTTATACATACTTTTAGTTCAATAGGCTTAACTGTTATGGGACTCAGTTATTCGCCGATTACAGGTCCGGAAGGGAATATTGAATACTTGATTTGTGCCCAAAAGTTAGAGGATTCAACCCTAGAATCTCGTCAAGATATGAATGAAACATATGTAAAAAGCGTCAATGAACTTGTTAATCATGCACATCGTGACTTGTATAGAAAGTGATGCTATGAAAAAGATACTCATTGTACCTAATCCATCAAAAGATCCTTCTTTTATGATCACGCAACGCGTTATTGCATGGTTTAATAGTAAAAGTGTACAAATATTTATGCCCAGTGAATATCGTCATCATCATGGGTTTTCTCATCTTTGTATAGGGGATGAGCAATTATATGAGATTGATTACGCGATTATTCTTGGTGGGGATGGGACGATAATTTCTACAAGCCGAAAATATGTCGATTTTGATATTCCTCTCCTAGGCATTAATCTAGGAAATTTAGGTTTTTTGGCAGAAATTGAGCTAAGCGAACTCGAAGAAGCGCTTCAAGCATTTATCAACGATGAATTTATTGTTGAAGAACGAATGATGGTGACTGCAACCGTACAAAATCATAAAGATATTGGCAGAGCGCTTAATGATATCGTCATTACCCGTCAATCGATTTCAAGAATTATAAGTTATGATGTATATGTCAATGACGCATATATGAATACTTATAGAGCGGATGGTATTATTATCTCAACACCAACGGGATCAACGGCTTATAACTTGTCTGCAGGTGGACCCATTATAACTCCCAACAATGAGGTGGTTATCTTAACGCCTATATGTCCCCATTCATTAACTGCACGAAGTATCGTCTTGTCCGGAGAAGATGTTATTGATATACGATTTGACCAACCGCGTAATAAGCATGTGAATGATTTGCTTGTAACCGTTGATGGGCAAGAAGTGACTCGTGTTAATACCACAGATATTATTCGGATTGGCAAGGCATCTAAAAAGGTCAAGTTAATGCGCTTATGTAATAATGATTTTTTTGAAATTTTACGAAGAAAGTTATCGTAAATCAATAATCTA
>Ga0163223_100215_pt1 | contig 20201 bp, 17 predicted proteins | sample MSEWel2016_02_17_2_FD_113147 | JGI IMG/M metagenome (GOLD analysis project Ga0163223, IMG submission 113147) | Subsurface microbial communities from deep shales in West Virginia, USA - MSEEL Well Study Marcellus 5H_2016_02_17 ...
GAACAGAGAAGTTAAGCCCGCCAGCGCCGATGGTACTGCAGAAATGTGGGAGAGTAGGTCGTCGCCATTCTTTACCAGCCCGTTGTTCTCCAGAGCAACGGGCTTTTTGTTGCTATACATATCATCAAACCTGTTCTCATCTTACCTTTTTTCTACAAAGTTACAGGCTTAAGGTGTAGACTTTTTTTCTATATCTGTTTGCATTTATCTACAGAAGTTGCTCTCATCTCATTATTATTTAACATCATATTCATATTCCAGTAATATTCTTATTTGTGTCAAATGTTCAGATTATGAGCGAATTAGGCTCTTGCTTTTCGAATGCTTACTTTGTAATTAGTCAAAAGTATTGTGTAGAGTATAGTTATTGCAATTGAAGAGGAAAGTCATAACTGCACTATAATATGATGCTAAGTAAAATAACTAGCTCGTTGAATACATTTTTCATTGAGGTGGGAGATATTTTATTGTTTACAGTAAATGTCGTCAGGCAACTGTTTAGTGGCCCATTTGAGCACAAAGAGTTAATCAAACAAGGCTATCAGATTGGAAACAAGACTTTGCCGTTAATTGCAATTACTGGTTTTATTATGGGACTGGTTTTGAGCCTGCAATCGCGTCCGGTTTTGGTTGATTTTGGCGCACAGTCTTTGCTGCCCGGGATGATTGCTGTCTCAATCATCCGAGAAATTGGGCCAGTCATTACTGCACTTCTTTGTGCCGGAAAGATAAGTTCGGGAATTGGTGCGGAACTGGGTGCAATGAAAGTAACAGAGCAGTTGGATGCCATGGAGGTATCCGGCACTAAACCGTTAAATTTCGTAGTTGCCTCCCGTGTGTTGGCAACTACTTTATTGGTTCCCATACTCGTTTTTTTCGCTGATGCTGTCGGGCTTTTAGGTTCTTTTGTAGCAGTTAATATGCATGAAAGTATGTCAGTTCGACTATTTATATCTCAAGCATTTAATTCACTTAGCTTTTCAGACGTTGTTCCTGCAACGGTCAAATCTGTGTTTTTCGGGTTTTTTATTGGACTGATTGGTGCATATAAAGGGTATCATACCGATAAAGGAACGGAGTCAGTAGGGATTTCAGCAAATTCAGCCGTTGTAACAGCTTCGTTGGTAATATTTATTATTGATTTAATTGCTGTGCAGGTATCGGATATTATTTACGGCTTTTAAAAAAATAGGATGGAAAACGTTATCGAAATAAAGAATCTTAAAAAGGGATTTGGAGAGAAAGATGTGTTGAAAGATGTTAGTATGGTTTTACCAAGGGGTAAAAATATTGCTATTTTGGGTGAATCGGGTACTGGTAAGTCTGTTTTGGCAAAATGTATTGTTAGGCTGATAGAGGCCGATTCGGGTGAAATTTGTGTTTTGGGAAAAGATATTCTGGGTGTGGAAGATGAAGAACTTGACGAAATGAGAAAGAAGGTTGGTTACCTTTTTCAGGGTGGAGCGCTTTATGATTCAATGACGGTTAAGGAAAATCTTGAGTTCCCTATTCGACGAACCCAGGAGTCAAAAAACAAGAAGGAAGTTGCAGAAATGGTAGAAGAAGCACTGGAAAGTGTTGGCTTGAAGGATGCGATTAATAAAATGCCTGCTGAGTTGTCCGGAGGTATGAAAAAGCGGATTGGTTTAGCCAGAACGCTTATTCTGAAGCCTGAAATAATTCTGTATGACGAACCAACCACTGGTTTAGATCCGGTTACCTCAGGAGAGATTAGTGAGCTTATTCTTCGTGTTCAGGAAAAATACAATACGTCGTCAATTATAATCACCCACGATATCAAGTGCGCACGCATTACTTCTTCTGAAAAATTGAAGTTGATGATGGGCGGGAAGTTTTATGTTGAAGGGACTTTTACAGAGCTAAGTGAGAGTGATGATAAGAAAGTTAGCTCCTATTTCACTTAAAAGTGAAGTTGTGAAATGAGCTTGTAAAAGTTTTGAGACACGGGAGAATCATGGTAATTGAGTTCGTTCGAAATGAGCTTGCGAATTCTATTGAAAGACTTTAATACAATCGATAGAATGAGAGGAACTCTTATGAAAATTTAAAATTATAATGAGATGAAGAAAAATAAGAACCAGCCGTTGAAGCTTGGTATATTTGTAACACTCGGTTTATTTATATTCATAGTTGGTATTTACTATTTAGGTAGTAAACAGGATTTGTTTTCGTCAACCTTTACAGTAAATAGCTATTTCAAAGATGTAAAAGGTCTCGTTCAAGGCAATAATGTTCGATACTCAGGAATCAATGTCGGTACGGTGTCGAAAATAGATATTGTTTCAGATTCTACGATTCTTGTTAAAATGTCAATTAATGATAAAGTAAGAGAGTTTATACGAAAGGATTCGAAAGTTGAAATTGGGAGTGATGGGCTAATGGGTAGCAAAATTGTTAAGATTCATCCCGGGTCAGCCAATGCTGGAAGTATCTCCGATGATGATGAATTAGAATCGACAAACTCGCTGGATATTGAAGAGATTCTTAAAGAAGCCAAAGTAGTTATTGACGATGGGCAAATAATTACGAAAAATCTGGTTGAGATGACTAATAAATTGAATAACGGAGACGGCGATATCGCTAAGTTGCTGAATGATGACGAAATTACGACAAAGCTCAGTCAGTTTGGTGATGAAATGATTTCAGTTTCACAGAGTATTGATGGTATTACTCGTAAGATAAACCGAGGCGAAGGCGATTTGGGAAAACTGGTGAACGACACCACAATCACTCACGAGTTTCATACAGCAATGGATCAATTTGGAAATATCATGTCTCGCACTGATACGATTGCAAACGAGCTATTGATTTTTTCAAAATCGATGAATAATGGAAACGGACTTGTAAATCGGTTGGTTTATGATTCCACCATGGCGGATAATGTCGACACGACGATTTATAAAGTTGGAAAGAGCGTTGATAATATTGTTGATGCTGCTGAGACCATTGAAAAAAGTTGGATTTTCAACCTTTTTTCAGGGAATAATAAAAAAGAACGTCAGGAAGAACGGAACACTCGAAGGCCAGATAATATGAAGTAACTCTACTTGTTTTATTTTAGTGGTCAAGGAATAGTTTAAATTGGGTATACTATATTATTTTCGCAAGCGTTTTAAACTATTAAAGGTAAAGGATGACCAAGCTAAATCGGATCGACTTTTTTTATGTGGCAATGTTAATTTTTGCCGTTGCATTGCCTTTTTCTGAAGGATTAATATCGACGTCGATCGGGTTATTATTTTTGGCATCCTTGTTTCAATTAAAGAAAAGCAAGATTAAAGCTCGCTTCCGAAATCATCAACTGTTACTTTTTCCGGTGGCAGTTTTTTTGGTTTATGTGCTTTGGTTAGTTTTTACTAACGACTGGCATTGGGCCATTTATGATTTAAAGAAGAATCTATCGTATTTGCTGATTCCTTTAGCTTTTATTTTTGCGCCATCTATTTCAGCAAAGTTACAGCGAAATGTTTTGTATGTTTTTGTTGTCGCCGTTTTTAGCTCAGCATTAATCACCTTTGTCTATTTTTATTTACAAGATGAAAACTCACTACTAGAAGCGCAGAAGTATGGATTTATACATCACATCCGGTTTAGCTTTCAACTGGTTTTATCACTAATTCTGATTGGCTATTTTCTGTTAACCGACTTTTATCAGCAAAAGAAATCCCTCAAATTAATATCGGTTGCCGGGGCAATTTTTCTGGTTGTTTTCCTGATTTGGCATCAGTCGCTCACTGGAGTGCTAACTTTCATTGGGACTGCGTTTTTTTGTTTGCTTATCCTGTCTTCTCGCATAAAAAAGCCAATACTCAAACGAATTATTTTAGGCCTTTTGCTTGTTTTGGTTTTAGCTCCGTCGCTCTATTTAGCTTACGCCGTAAAACGGTTTTACACAGTTGAAAAAGTTACAACTGAAGAATTAGCAGAAACAACTCATTTGGGTAATAAATACAACCATAATTTGGATAATAAATTGCTGGAAAACGGACATTACGTCTGGCTTTTTGTTTGTGAAAAGGAGTTGGAATTAGAATGGAATAGGCGAGCTGATATTAAGTATAATGAAGTTGATGAAACGGGTTATCCGGTTAGTCAAACACTGATCAGATACCTGACTTCGAAAGGACTGCGTAAAGATGCAGAAGGAGTCCGAAAACTATCTGATCAGGATATAAAAAACATAGAGCATGGCATAAGTAATTATATTTTTGCAGATAAAGGAATATCTCTTTATCCCCGAATATACATGAGTATTTGGGAGATTGATACCTACCTGAAAACAAGGGCTGCAAACCAACATTCGTTGGCACAACGTATTGAATATACTCGTGCTGCAATAACAATTATTAAAGATCATTTTTGGTTAGGAGTGGGAACCGGAAACTGGAAAAAAGCTTATGCCGAGGCCTACGAAAAGAATCAGTCTAAAATGGATCCGGCTCGCTACGGAAATGCACATAACCAGTATCTCAATTACATGGTGAAGTTCGGCCTTATAGGTTTACTATTGATTGCCTTTTTTATCGTTTACCCGGTTGTGAAGTCAAAAGCATATCGGAGTCCGATATTCCTGCTTTTTCTGATTAGCATGTTTATTGCAAACTTTGGCGATTCAAACTTTGAAACCCATGTTGGCTCCAATTTCTTTATATTCTTTTATTGCTTTTTCCTATTCCCCTGGATGGATAGAAGTTCTGAAAAGTTAACCCAATAGTTTCTCCCATTCAGCCATGATTTTTTCGAAGGAGAATTTTTGAATGACTGATTCTCTGGCTTTTTCACCCATTTCTTTTCGTTTTTCCGGATGGGTTGCCAGAAATTCAACTTTATCAGCAAATGCATTCATATCTGCATAATCAATTAAGAAGCCGTTTTCCCCATTTTCAATAATTTCCGGATTGCTGGTTAGCTTAAAAGCAACAGGTACTTTTTTCTCTGCCATGGCCTCCACCATAGCGTTCCCAAAACCTTCCCAAAGCGATGGAAAAACAAACAGGTCAATGCTGTTTAAAAAGCTTTTTACATCCGATTGAAATCCTGCCAGCTCTACCAGATTTTCCAGCTTATTTTTCTGAATTAGCTTTTGTAAGTTGTTTTCCAGCGGGCCGCTACCAACAATATAGAGTTTGAAATTGAGTTTTCTTTCTCGTAGAATATTTGCAAGCTCAACCAAATGCTTTTGTCCTTTCTGTTCTACCAGCCGTCCAACATTTCCTAGAATAATTTTGTCGTTTGCGCTAAAATCAGGAGCACTCACCGGACGTGAATCCCATTCTTCAAAATTAATTCCGCGGTAAATAACCGGTACATTCGATTCGTCTAAATGGGGTTTCAAATGGGTAAGGAAGGCTTTTCGGGTATCAAGCGAGTTGGGCACAGGATGCGTGATGACTTTTGTTAACAGATAACGATTTAATGTATTGCTTTTTACCGGAACAGCCAATCCTCGCATGTAAACAATATTCTTCACACCCGCTTTTTGGGCAGCGAGTCCGCCAAATTTCAAATCGGGAGAAGAATTTAAAAACAGGGTGTCAATGTTCTTTGATTGGAAGAATTTTGCTAATGCATTTATTTTGAATGGATTTAAAAATGATAGATTCGAAATTTTGTAGGTGTAAACCCGAATTCCGGATTCTCTTGCTTTTGACTCCAATACCGAATCGGAAGAAGCAACAATACACACCTGGTAATTATGTCGCTGAAAATTTATAGCGTATTCCAGATGCGATTTTTCGCCACCGCCCCAGAATAAAGTGGAGTTAAAAAAGCAAATGTTTTTCATGTGTTTATAATTGTTTATTTTTTGCAACACATGGAACTCGCTTTAAATAATCATGCTTCTGTGTGTGAATATTTTTACATGCTCGTTTCATCTGATTATAATTGCTGGTTTTAAATGCATCATCTGGAACTCGCTTATAATCATCCTCCTTGATGCAAGAACTTTAAAATGCTCGTTTCATTTGAACTCATTTGAGTTTAAAAATAGTAGATCGGTAACAATTACAGCTATTTTGAATGGAAAAACTATTTAATACGCCAGATTGGATTTGTGGTTTGAAAAAAATAGGTGGACATAAAACCGGGAAATTGTTTTGTTTTTAGTTATTTTGAAACAGCAAAAATCCTCAAAAATGATAAAGACTGTAACATTGGTGGGAGCTGGAAATTTGGCGACACAACTGGGTAAATCTTTAACGGAAAATGGAATTGAAATAGTTCAGGTATGCAGCAGAACTGAAACTTCGGCTAAAGCATTGGCTGATCAGCTAGGCTGTCCTTATACTATTGACTTAAAGAAATTGAAACAAGCTGATTTAGTTATTGTGTCGGTAAAAGATGATGTGCTTGAACGGGTTTTAAAGCAAATTGATAAACGCTCACGAGTTGTCCATACGGCGGGAAGTGTGCCTATGGAAATACTTGCCGGCTATTTCAAGAATCACGGTGTATTTTATCCACTGCAAACTTTTTCCAAACAGCGAGAGGTCGATTTTTCAAACATCCCAATTTGCCTGGAAGCAAGTTCTGTCGAATTCTTACAGGAATTGAAACAATTGGCCAATCGGTTATCGCAGAATGTATCGCTGGTTAATTCTGAAGAACGGGAATCATTGCATTTGGCGGCAGTTTTTACGTGCAACTTTGTCAACCACTTCTACCATATTGGCGATGGTTTACTTGGAGAAAAAGGACTGGATTTTAGTTTGTTAAAACCATTAATTCAGGAAACAGCGCTGAAAGTGATGTCGTTAAAACCAATTGATGCACAAACAGGGCCGGCTGTTCGCTACGATGAAACAATCATCGATAAGCATCTGGAATTGTTGTCCTATAAACCGGAACTTCGGAAAATATATAGTTTTATTTCGAGAAGTATTTATAACTCAAAAAAATAAGAATAGAAGATGGCGTTTTTCAAAGAAAGATTAAAAAATATAAAGGCCTTAGTTTTTGATGTTGATGGGGTTTTATCTGCGGATACAATGACTCTCGACGAAGAGGGTGTTCCGGTTCGAACGGCTAATGTGAAAGACGGCTATGCCTTGCGAAATGCCCTCAATATGGGATATAAAGTGGGAATTATTACCGGTGGGAACTTAGAGCGGGTGCGCTTTCGTTACGAAAAATTGGGCGTTGAATATATCTATATGGGCGTGCGTGATAAGATGAAAAGTCTTGAGGATTTTAAGTCGAAAACGGGAGTGCAGGATGATGAAATCCTTTTTGTGGGTGACGATATCGTGGATTATCAGGTAATGAAAACAGTTGGAATAGCGGTTTGCCCGATTGATGCTGTCAATGAAATTAAGGAAATTTCTTCTTATATTTCGGACAAGAAGGGGGGAGAAGGCTGTGCCCGGGATGTCATTGAGCAAGTCATGAAAGCACAGGATACGTGGATTAACGATCACTCATATTATTGGAGGTCAACTTAATGGTAATAGATAATCTAAATAAATATCAACTCATATTGGCGTCAAAATCACCCAGACGTCAGCATCTGCTAAAAGAGCTTGGATTGGATTTCAAGGTGCAGGTTTCAAATGTTGAAGAATATTATCCGCCGGAATTTGGAATGACGGCAATCCCAGAATATTTGGCTGACTTAAAGGCGACTAAGGTACGTGAAGAATCGCCTGAAAATAGCCTGGTAATAGCTGCGGACACGATTGTTTGGAAAGATGAAGAAGTAATTGGAAAGCCAAAAGATAAAAAAGAAGCAGTAGCGTTGTTGAAGCAACTTTCGGGTTCACAACATCAGGTGATTACGGGCGTGAGTATTCAATCAGCTAGCAAAAAATACTCGTTTCATGCCGTAACAGAAGTGTGGTTTGATGATTTGACAGAAGAAGAAATAGAGTACTATGTTGATCGATTTAAGCCCTACGATAAAGCTGGCGGATATGGTATTCAGGAGTGGATTGGGTTTGTCGGTATCCAAAAAATTGAAGGCTCTTTCTACAATGTCATGGGACTTCCTGTCCATAAGGTTTATCAATTCTTAAAGCGCTTCTAATTTATTGTGTTTAATCCTGTTATGAAGCAGAGTTGAAACGCTCGCTTACTGATGTGAATTAACTATTTTTGCACCCTCTTTACTTGAGACTTAAGAAATGAAGAATTGTAATGTATTTATAGCGTGTTTGTTATTGGCTTTCGTAGCTTTTCAAAGTTGTCAAAAGTCAACTGTAAAAGTGGGGTTGTTGATGCACTCATTGGAGCACGAACGATGGGAGCGAGATAAATCTTTGATTACAGAGAATATTGAAAAATTGGGTGGCGAGGTTATTTTTAGAAACGCGAACAATGATCAAGCGAAACAAAACAGACAGGCAAAAGATCTGATTGAGCAGGGAGTGGATGTCTTGATTGTTGTTTCTTCTAACCAAAATGAAGCCGCGGAAATTATTGAGGCTGCCCATCGTGAAGAGGTGAAGGTAATTGCCTACGACCGGTTAATTCGAAATTGCGACCTGGATTTTTACATCACGACAAACAGTGTGCGGGTGGGCGAGCTACAAGCCGAGTACATGACCTCAATTGTTCCAACTGGTAAATATGCTTTAATTATTGGCAACGAAAATGACAACAACGCGTTAATGTTGTTTATTGGACAAATGAATGAGCTTCAGGAAAAGGTTGAATCAGGAGATATTCAAATTGTCTATAGTGAATATACTTCCAGTTGGACTCCCGAAGAAGGTTATCGCTGTACCAACGAAATTTTAGCTCAAAACGATAGTTCGATCGATGTGATAATTGCTGGCTCAGATGAGATTGCGTATGGTGTTCATCGGGCACTAAACGAAGCTGGATTATTGGGGAAAGTTAAAATTGTGAGCCAGGATGCCGATTTGGAGATAATCAGAGAAATTGTCAAAGGAAACCATACAGCCACTATCTATAAACCCCTGGGCGAAATGTCGAAGAAAGCGGCTGAAGTAGCTGTTAAGTTGGCTAAAGAGAAGACGATTGAAAAAGACTACACGACTGTCAGTAACGGCAAGCGACTTGTTCCGGCTTATCTACTTGAGCCAATTCTGGTGAATAAAGACAATATTTCTTCCACAGTTGTTGCAGATGGTTATCACCAAACTGAAGAAATCTATTAAGTCTTATTTTCTTGTTGTTTTTTGATTTTGTACGCTACCTCAAACCATTTTCTGGCGTTTCCTGTTTGTTACTGATAAAGCTTGTTTTAGAATAATGAAGAATTTTTTGTTCGCACTACTTATAATTGGTTGTTCTCTTTCTGCATTTGGAAAAGAGGGGATGTGGGTTCCCACCATGCTTGATAAGTATACCATTGATGAGATGCAGGAAATGGGTTTTGAACTGACCGCAGACGACATTTACAGTATCAATCAAAATAGCTTAAAGGATGCCGTCGTCATATTTGGCAAAGGTTGCACAGGTGCAATGATTTCCGATCAGGGACTATTGCTTACCAATCATCATTGTGGTTTCTCGTCCATCCAGTCGCATAGTTCGGTCGAACAAAATTACTTATCTGATGGGTTTTGGGCGATGTCAAAAGAGGAGGAATTGCCCAACCCCGGGTTGACTGCCCGGTTTTTGGAGCGAATGTTAGATGTAACAGATTCGGTGTATGCCGATTGTGATAGTTTGCAAGCTGACAACCTTCAACTGAAACTGAACGAAAACATTAAACGACTTCAGAAAAAGGCGTCCGAAGACGGAAAATACGAAGCAGTGATTAAACCCTTGTTTTTTGGAAATCAATATTTTTTGTATGTCTACAAAGTATTTCCTGATGTTCGTTTGGTGGCGGCACCTCCCGAGTCAATCGGGAAGTTTGGTGGCGATACCGATAATTGGATGTGGCCTCGACACAATGCTGATTTTGCAATCTTTCGGGTGTATGCCAATGTGAATAATGAACCGGCAGCATATTCAGAAAGTAATGTTCCGTACCAGCCCCGAAAGTGGTTACCAATTTCCCTTGATGGTGTAAAACCAAATGATTTTATGATGCTGATGGGCTATCCGGGAACAACCCAGGAATATTTACCTTCCCAGGCGGTTGAAATGCTGATTGATCAAAGTAATCCTGATCGAATAAAAATCCGTACAGCCAGATTGAATATTTTTTCAAAACATATGAAAGCTGATCCCAAAACCAGAATTCAATATGCATCTAAATTTGCCAAATCGAGTAATTCCTGGAAGCGATGGAAGGGCGAAATCAGAGGATTGAACCGATTAAATGCGGTTGAAAGAAAACGTGAATTTGAGGCAGAATTTGAAGCCTGGTATCAACAAAATAATCGATTGGAAGAACAGTATCGTTCTGTATTGCCTCAGTTTGATAAACTATATATGGATTTGCTGCCGTTCGACAGAGCTTATAATTATTATCAGGAAGTTGTTTTTAAAGGAATTGACATTTTCGATCTTCCAAGCTATTTTCCTAAAAGTGACAGAGGATGGAAACGCATGTCAGAGTCAAGAAGAGATCTTTATCGGCAAGCGATAGCTACGAAAGTTGATGAATTCTACCGAAATTACGACAAAGAAACGGATCAGGAGGTTTTTCTTAAACTTCTTCGAATGTTGCGTCAGGATCTGGATCCCAGTTTCTTGGCGGCTGACTTTAAGGAAATGTTTGATCGATACGATGATGAAAAAATTATTCGGAAAATATACGATAAATCGGTTTTGGCTGATCCGCAGAAAATGAAGGAAATCAGTTTGAATTTTAATGAAAAGTGGATTGACAAACTTCAAAAAGACCCTTTAGTTGAGCTTTACCATTCATTACGGTTTCATTACGTGCGAAATATTGAACTGGTTTATCGGGGCGTGAATGAAAAAATTGAAAACGTTCAGAAAACATATATGCAGGGTATTTTGGCTATGCAAAAAGATGAACGATTGTATCCCGACGCTAATTTTACAATGCGGATAGCCTATGGAAAAGTACAAGGTTATGAACCTCGCGATGGCGTGGAATACGATTATTACACAACCTTAACAGGAATTATGGAGAAGGTAGCGACTGATAATCCGGACTATCAAATTCCGGAGAAATTAAAAGCAATTTACAGCAGCAAAGATTTTGATGGTTTTTCAGAAAATGGCGAAATGCCGGTTGCTTATATTGCTTCAATTCATTCTACCGGAGGAAATTCCGGAAGCCCGGCAATCAATGAAAAAGGGGAGCTGGTTGGTTTGAACTTTGACCGCTGCTGGGAAGGAACCATGAGCGACATCATGTTCGATCCGGACCAGTGCCGCAACATCATGCTCGACGTTCGTTACATGCTACTCATTATCGACAAATATGCCGGAGCCGGTTATTTGCTGGATGAAATGGAAATCACAGGCAATACAGATTAATTGCCAAACTTATAAATAATCGCCAGCTGTTGCGACTGATCCAAGGTTCCTCCGTCAACTAGGTGAAAGGAAAGGTTAAAGCGACCTTCAACATATCTGCTGTTGATGAATTTCCAGATTACATCGGTTCGCCAATAACTGTCGACATCATAAAAGCGATCGCCATTCATAATGTTGTGTCCATCGCCCACATTTAAGGTTGATCGAAGTGCAAAATACTTGCTTTCGCCGTACAGTTGAGCCATAAAGCTATTGGAATCGACATAGCCATCTGTCAATCCTCGCTCCCGGTATTTCGAACTAAAAATTCCGGCTCTGACGTACGATTTTTGCAAAGAAAGAAGCTGGTCAAGATCAGAACCAACAAAAAAGATCATGCCCAAATCATCACTCACACGGCTTTCAGCTCCATGAATAGCCGTACCTGCAAAATGAAACAGCGTAATGTAATTTTGAAAGAAAAAATTAGCGTGCCTTATTTCGCCTGAAAAACCAGCCATAAAAGTTTCCCGCCGGGTATCTGTTTGTCTGCTTGTCCAGTCAACAAAGCCATTCTGGTGGCCCCAGTCCCAATTGTACCGACCGTAAAAGCCCTGGATGTTGGGGCGGTAATACAAAAGCGTATCAGTAATCAGCGCTAGCGGAAAATCAATCAAATCCATTCGCGGAAACGATCCGAAGTAAAACTCTTTCTGTTCATCATTGGCGTAATGATAGTAAGCCGTTAAAATTGGCTTTTGTTCTTCAATATTACTTCCAAATTCAAATAAATGACTCAGTCCAACCCGAATTTGGTGGTTTTCGTCTAACGTTGTTCCAACGGCAAAACTGGTTCGTTCTCCTAAGATCGTTTGCGAATTAGCGACCTGGCTTTGGAATTCACGATTATCTCCAAGACCGTGAAAAGTAACATCATATTCAAATTTTTGAGCAAAAACGCCATTTGCAGCGAGCAGGAGAAGAATTAATAAACAAACACGCATGATCGGATAAGTTGAAATTTATATTCGCTTACAAAGGAATAATAAAATTTTGAATTGTAATAAGATGGTGTTAAATCAATCACAAAGAATGTACATGTCGCGTTTTGGGTTGATGCAAAGCACGGGTACCTGTTGCGCTTTTTTGATGATTTTAGCTTCCGGAAGCCCAATAACCAAGTCGATTAAGCTAATGTTTTTACTGGACGGAATAATAAGTAAGTCATAATGAGTTTGATGACACTTATTCAGTGCTTCAAAAGGTAATTTAAAACTACCTTTTGGAGTTTTCTGTATTTGAAAATCGAGCTTGAATTTCATCAGAAGCTTCTCGATAAACTTCAAATTCTTACGGATCATTTTGGCATCGTCTTTATTTTTTTCGGTGGCAGCTAATACAGTTGTTTTTGCCTGGTTAAAGCGACCAAAATAACTGGCCCACAATGAGGTGTCTTTCATGACCTTTCGGAAATCAACAGGCAATATTGGGTTTTTGTAGTTTAAAGAATGCTCATCGCTGCTATTTACAAACAGGAACGGAATTTGGCTGATTTGCAGGGCCGGTAATTTCTTTTTTACCTTTTCAGACGTGAGCACCAACATAATCCCATCGTACTTATTAGCAATCCGGTCGATACATTGAGTGAGATCTCCTTTTAGCGTGAGGCTGGAAATCGGGATATTGGGCAGATCGTTTTTTAGCTTGTGAATAATTTTTCCCAGTGCTTTCTGAACGGCTAATTTATCGCTCTTTCCTTTTTGCTGAAGCGGATGAAACAGGCACAGCTCTTTCTGAAATATACCGGAAATCCGCACACCATGCACGATGGCATTGTTCATCGACTCCGAAAAGTCACAAAGCACCATAATTCGCTGTTCTGAAAGATTTGCCATACGAGCCAAAGCTATTTAAAAAATTAGAAAGATGGAAGTGTGAGGCAGGAAGAAGGGGGTTCATTTTCGGTCATGTGCATTGCCGGATAGCTTTCTTTCAAATTCTCCCTCTTCCTGAGTAATATCAGATTCAATTGAACGGCTAATTCGTAAATTAGATCAAAAATAGCCCACTGTTATGTTGACACGAGAATTGATCTGCCCTAAAAGTATCGTTGTAATTGGTGCATCGAACGATATCAGAAAGCCAGGAGGAAAACTACTCAAAAACCTGATTGACAATAACTATCAAGGTGAGTTGTATGTCGTAAATCCCGGCTCAGAGGAAGTTCAGGGAATCAAAGCTTATCCTAGAGTTGAACAGCTACCCCAGATCGAAACTGCGGTATTAGCGATTCCTGCCACGCTTTGTCCTGATGTTGTGTTGCAGTTATGTAGAGATAAAAATACTCGCGGTATCATTATTATTTCAGCAGGATTTAGCGAAATAAGCGAAGATGGTCGAAAGCTTGAACAGAAAATCGTCAACATCGTAAATCGGTACGAAGCTTCATTGATCGGGCCGAACTGCATTGGGATTATTACCCCGGCACATGCCAGTGTGTTCACCACTCCTGTTCCCGCACTCGATCAGATGGGCTGCGATTTTATCTCCAGCTCCGGAGCAACAGCGGTTTTTATTATGGAATCAGGCATTCCTAAAGGACTTCATTTTGCCAGTGTTTTTTCGGTCGGTAATTCAGCACAGCTTGGAGTCGAAGAGGTGCTCGAATTTATGGATGAGGTTTTTGATCCGGCCACCAGCACGCGGGTAAAGCTGCTCTATATCGAAACAATCCAAAACCCGGATAAATTACTAAAGCATGCTTCATCGTTGATCAGAAAGGGGTGTAAAATAGCGGCCATCAAAGCAGGTAGCAGCGATGCCGGAAGCCGGGCTGCTTCTTCACACACCGGGGCAATGGCTAGCTCTGATTCCGCGGTGGAGGCACTTTTTCGTAAAGCCGGAATCGTGCGTTGTTATGGCCGCGAAGAACTGACAACCATTGGTTGCGTGTTTATGTGCAAAGAAATGAAAGGGAAACGCATGGCGATCATTACGCATGCCGGAGGCCCGGCTGTTATGCTAACCGATGCACTGGAAGCCGGCGGATTAAAGATTCCGCAAATTCTGGATTCTCCGCAGAAGCAGGCTTTAAAGGAAAAGCTTTTTCCCGGTTCGTCGGTTGAAAATCCCATCGACTTTTTAGCTACCGGCAATGCGGAACAGCTTGGAACTATTATTGACGCTTGCGATATTGATTTTCAGGAGGTGGATGGGATGGCTGTGATTTACGGAAGCCCCGGTTTGTTTCCGGTTAGCGATGTTTATGAGTTGCTCAATCAAAAAATGCGCACCTGCAAAAAGCCCATTTTTCCGATATTACCGTCCATTATCAATGTAAAAGAAGAGCTGGCTTATTTTGTCGACAAAGGAAATGTAAATTTCCCGGATGAAGTTTTGCTGGGGAGTGCATTGACTAAAGTGGTCAGCACACCCAAGCCACATACGGATGATATTTTTTTGGATGGGATTGACATTGCTGAAATTCGACGAATTATTGATGAGGCCGAAGACGGTTATCAACCTCCAAAAGTTATTCATCGTTTGTTTGACGTCGCCGGCATTCCTCGGGTACAGGAAATTGTTGTCACAGCAAAGAAGGAAGCATTGAAAGCCGCCAAATCATTGGGCTGGCCGGTTGCAATGAAAGTCATTGGTCCGCTGCATAAAACTGATGTCGATGGCGTTGTGCTCAATGTGCGTGATGAAGAAATGATGGCACACGAATTCCAGCGATTGATGAATATTCCGAATACCGAAGCAGTTTTGGTGGCTGAGATGGCGGTTGGTACTGAATTGTTTATTGGAGCTAAATACGAAGAGCGCTTCGGTCATGTTGTGCTTTGCGGAATGGGGGGAATTATGGTTGAATTGCTTAAGGATGTCACTTCAGGTCTGGCACCTCTTGGCTTTTCAGAAGCGATCTCCATGATTCAAAGTCTAAAATCGTATCCGCTAATCAAAGGCTATCGCGGGCAAGACGGTATTAACGAGCAGCGATTTGCCGAAATTATTGTTCGTCTGTCGAGCATGCTGCGATTTGCCGTTGAGATCAAGGAACTGGATATTAATCCGCTATTGGGACGCGGGGATCAGATTCTGGCTGTTGACGCCCGGATTCGGATTGAAAAGTAGGCTAGCCCGGTTTCGGCTTGGCACCGTTTAATGAATTCAACTTCCTCTTATATCCCCAGTCGTAAGCATATTCATTAATCAACAGCTAAGAGAGCGCCATTCCGGACTTGTTCCGGAATCTTTCTGCCGGTAGCTCCTGAGCAAATTTCGGGTTTGATGGTTTTCAAACCGCCATTTGCTCGTTGCTGTCGCCGGAGCCTTGCCCCAAACCCCGGATCCTTTTTTGCCTTGATACCAAAGAGGATTCGAAAAAGATCAAAGCTGACGGGGCTTTTTTAACCAAATTGAGAACCGATACAATCGCAACCACCGAATAATGAAAAACAGGAAGACAAAATTTCAGTTAGCATGCCCTTGATTTTCCACGGGTTTATTTCGAAACATAATACACACCCCTCCCATCTACTTAATCATAGCTTATCGATATTCAATACAACGACATTGAATTCCTCTTTCTTGCATTCTTGTTTTTTGCCGAAAACAGTGGTTCCGGTTTTTATTTTTCTTGTTTTCTGTGTGGAGAAGGAAAAAAATTTTCCAGAACGTTGTTTTCTGTGTGGAGAAGAAACCGGAAAATATTTTTTGCTCTCGCAGGGAGAAAACAACAAAAAAGAAAATTAATTTCCTTGTCTGCAGCACGTTTCAACAAAAAGAAAATATTTTTTTGCGTTTTTCTGTGTGGCGAAGCTCCCGGATTTTCCAGAATTTGCTCCACAACCGGTGACAAAATCCTCAGGCGCTCCGAAACGCCGCCAGATCGGCCAGACAAGTCGCTCCTTGCTATTTCTTTACCCCACAGCCTACCTTCAAACGCACCAGTGTTTGGTTTACAGTTGTGCAAACTTTTCAATATATGATAATCAGACAAACTATTTTTTGTATTTTGCAAAGCAGTAATAAACAGAAAACTAAAATTGATAAAATAAAACGAATAGCGGTGTATATGTACTAGTACATATAGACATCGTTAGGCTTAATAGCAAAAAGACAGCAAACATAATTAAATAGAAATGGCAAAAAGATATCATGTAACAAAAAGAGGCGATGGTTGGGCTGTTAAAAGAGAAGGAAGTCAAAAGGCTTCAAAGGTTCATAAAAGCAAAGACGCGGCAACAAAAGATGCCCAAAAATTTCGCGAAAAAGGTAGTGATGTTGTAATTCACAAACGTGATGGTTCTATTGAAAGGTGGCAAAAGAAGAAATAAATATGGAAAATTTTAATAAAAACATATTTGTAAACTGCCCTTTCGACAAGGATTTTATGCCGCTATTGAAACCCTTGCTTTTTACTATAATGTATTGTGGTTTTAATCCTCGAATTGCACTCGAAAGACTTGATTCTGGAGAAGTACGACTAATGAAAATTAAAGAACTAATTGACTCATCTAAGTATAGTGTACATGACTTATCAAGAATTAAATCCAAAGGAAAGGATGAATATTTCAGGCTAAATATGCCTTTTGAGATTGGGCTAGACATGGGGTGCAGATTGTATCATCCAGAACCAATTTATAGACAAAAAAGAGCACTCATTTTAGAAACGGAACAATACTCTTATCAAAAAGCACTATCTGATTTGTCAAACTCAGATGTTAAATGCCATAAAGGAGAACCCGAAGAAGTGGTTTTTGAAATCCGGAGTTGGTTTAGTGAACTTATCGACGACGAAATGCCAGGTGGCTCAATGATTTGGGATGATTATAATGTGTTCCTTACTGACCTTTTTGAGGCGATGAAACAAAACGGACTGAAACAAAAAGATATTGACAGAATGACCATTGCAGAACTAATCAATAAAATGAAAACTTGGATTAATGATAAAGCTACTAAGCCTAACAAATTGTAAATTGCATTGCGGGGTTCGTGGTGTGTCGTTCGCTGGATTCTCGTTTCGCAGTTCCGTGTCTTTCGGACAGGAACGCTCTTCGAAATCCGCAACGACAACTTACAAGTGACCGTTAACGCCAAGTTTAGCAAAAAATAAATTGGTGGTTATCTGAATCGTTCGTTCTTTGGTTTTTTGGCTCGCTCCAAAATTGCTGACACAAAACTTGCAAAATAAAGTTTGGTGCTGTTGCCAATTTTCGCAGTTTGACAATTTGTAAAACCGTTTTGCAGCCTGACTGTCCAGCGCATTTTTAGGAACAGTCGGTGGTTATTTGACAGTTTAATTTTTGGTCGTTTTTTACCGGACACAAAATTAAATTGGCGGACAGTTTTGTACTCGCAAGTTTTCCGCCAGCGCATAAGTCAGGAATGGTCAAGTTCACGTTTCGGCGGGGCAAACCGCCGTTGGTTACTTGCTAGTCCGCAAGCAGTTTTGATTTTTGGGGGTTAAGAAAAAAATTAAAAAAGCGAAGTGGTTATTTAAAACTTTCGCTCAGAAAATGATACTTTTATATTGTTAACAAACATACGATGAACAATAAAAAACCAGGCGTTAACAATTTGTAGATGGCAGGCGGGGGTTTTAGCGGTCTGACAAGTCAGACCTCATGCTCACTTTCCTGCGGGTCTGACAGGATTTCTCTTCGAAATCCCGCCCGACCACATACAAGTGACCGTTAACGCCAAGCTAAACAAAAAATGAGCAGACTACTAAAATATGGACTTATTGTTATTGCAATTTTGATTCTTGGGCTTGGAATAACTTATGTGATTTTTATAAACACATTTGATTTATTCGATGATCCCGAAAAAAAAATTGTTGAAACTGTTTATGATTATGAAGGCTTAAGACAAGCTTCGATTTATAATTATAGAGCAAATACTTTAACAATGTTATCAATTGGTGTTTCTGTTGATTTAGTATCTAAAACATCCAAAAATGATAGTAAAGAATTTGTAGTTTTTTCAGCCTATCCTCTATTTGACTCAATTGAAATTAAATGGATCTCATTTGACACTTTACAAATTATTTATCCTAATGATTGTGAGATAATTACTCAAACAGACAAAGTCGTTTTTAGTGACTCGACCTTAAATGTCAATGTTGTTTTTGCAAATAAAGACTCTTTATATGAAAATAAAATAAATAGGTTGATTAATCAAATTGAAAACAAGGAGAATACTAGGATTAAAATTGATTCAATTAATTCAGGAATCTCTATCAACCTTAAAGAGATAAAGGAATTGAGAGATTCAATTGAGATTGCATTTGACGGATATTTTTACGGCGAACCAGTTACATTAATTCATAATAGAAAAAATATATTTCAAGACACGTTGAGAACAGAAGAATCAATGGGCTTTTCAACAGACGTGAGATTTAAAAGAGGATTGACAAATAATAAGTTCATATTATTACTTGAGGGTAAGAAATATGAGTTTGTAGAGGATAATAAATATAACTTCATTCATATTTCTGACACTAGAGATGGATTCTCAATTGTTTACACAAATAAAGGATATGTATATGATTAAAATAAATAAAAGCCAGGCGTTAACATTTTATAAATTCCATGGCGGCCTCAGTGGTACGCCAGCGGCGGATTCCCGCATGTTTTCCTTGTCCGTATGCGGACAGGAAATCACCCGCAATCCGCCACGTAACTTATAATTTACCGTTGGCAGCAAGTATTGAGGACACCCTACAATAATATATAACTACAATGAGTCGAGATGATTTTACAAAAAGCACAATTGATATTCTTGCAAAAAGAGTAGGATACTTATGTTCAAATCCTAATTGTAAAAAACCAACAATTGGAGCACATGAGCAAAAAGATAAATCAACTTCAATTGGGATTGCAGCACATATTACGGCTGCATCTCCAGGAGGCCCAAGATATGATGATACTTTGACAATTGAACAACGAAAAAATATAGACAATGGAATTTGGTTATGTAGCAATTGTGCAACGCTGATTGATAAGGATAAAGAAAAATATAAAATTGATTTGATAAAAGATTGGAAAATTAAAGCAGAGATAGATAGCAAACTTCGGTTAATCGGAGAGCTGAAAAATCAAGATACAAATAATCCTTACCTTGAAGTAGATTTAATTTACAAATCTGGAATGAGATTAAATAATGGTTATAGCTTCAAAAATCCATCAACGATTGAAAACGGAATTAGGATTTTTGACGTCAATCATTTTCCAATTATTCATTGGAGACTAATTTGGAAATTTAATCTCACAATTCATAATAATTCATTATCTCCTGCATACAACGTACAGATTGAGGAATTAGGAGACATTAAATTTTCACAAATGGATAATTTACCAAAGATTAATAATATTCCTCAATTTGAAAAAATTGATTTAAGAGCAAATTATGAGACTCAACTGGAGAGTGATTATCGAGAAGCTGATAGAATTTATAAAACTAAAATTCCTGAAGATTTTGAAAAACTACAATTAAAATTGAGTTATCAGGATAATAATAGAGAGACACATTTTACGATAGTTGAGTTTAAAAATGATGACATACAAAATTACAAACAATAAATACCAGCTGCCAACACACAATATAAAACAGTTGGGGTTCAGTGGTTTGCGGGGTTTTGGTTCTCGCTCCAACTTTTTCCTCGGTGGACAGGAACGCACTCCGAAAACCCAACCGTTTCATATTGTCAACCGTCAGACTGTCTAAAAACTAACCGTATTGTTAAAAACTCAGGCAGATGTCAACACCACTGAAAAACAAATAGTTGTATCTTCAGGCATGAAGTACATCCAAGGACAAAACAGGGATCA